>Ga0187770_10000111_pt1 | contig 36294 bp, 29 predicted proteins | sample 0116_SJ02_MP02_2_FD_133154 | JGI IMG/M metagenome (GOLD analysis project Ga0187770, IMG submission 133154) | Tropical peat soil microbial communities from peatlands in Department of Meta, Colombia - 0116_SJ02_MP02_20_MG | ecosystem: Environmental > Terrestrial > Soil > Wetlands > Peat | place...
AGCGAGGTCGGCATCCGCACTCGCGGGCGCAAGGGTGCGGGCGCAGCGACCGGCGCCGCCAGCGGCGCGGCGAGCAATCAGGCCGTGCGCCAGGGTAAGCTTAAGCTTCTCCCCGATCGGCCTAAGTAGGATCCTGGGACGCCAGCGCAGCGTCCGGCCGGGGTGGGGCGAATTCGCGCGACGAGGGGGGGTCCATCGGCGTGAAATTCATCCGTGTCTGTGTCGTCTTCCTTCAGCGGCTATGGTTGCCGGTGGCCGTGTTTTGCGTTTTCAACACGGTATGCGTGCTGGTATACCAAGACCTTGAAGGGCTGTCCTGGCAGGATGCGCTTTTCTGGATTACTCACCCGCACTCGATAGACTATCGCACGGTACGAAACGCGACCAAGCTTTTCTCGCTATTCGTGTATTCGGGTGTCTTCGGTTTTCAGATCTGGATTGCCGAGCGCATCCTGGCGACGATCTTCAGCAAACAGGGAAGGGAGGCCTGGAATCTAATGATTAACGAAGCCAGCATCGAAGGGCTCCGCGGCCACCTTATCGTATGCGGCTATGGCCAGGTCGGCCGGACTGTCGTCGAACAGATCAATCGACTCAAGATTCCCTTTGTACTCATCGAGAGTAATGAAGGGCTTTGCCGCGAGCTGTTAAAGGAAGGAATGCTCGCCATCCACGGCGACGCCAAGCGGCATGACGTGTTGCGGATGGCCGGCATCGAGCGAGCCCAAGGGATCTGCATCGTTATCGATAACGACGCCGACAACCTGTACATCACGGTGACCGCACGGGCGCTCAATCCGAGCGTCAAGATCATCACGCGCGCCGGCCAGCAGCGCTACGCCGAGGCGATACGCAACTCGGGCGCCGATGAAATAATCATTCCGGAATACGAGGGGGGCCTGATGGCCGGGCGCATGATCGAGAAGTACTATCCTCTCGCTCGCAAGCTCGAATAAGCACCCGGATCTGCGGACCTCGGCCGTGCCTTGCCGCCCAGGCCCGCCCGCCGCCGCGTATCAGGTCTCGAACGATGGACCCGAGAACCCTCCCGGGATGACCATTGCATCGCCGCGCTGCTGCCCGAAGATGTTCCCGCCCGCGGTCAGCCCGCCATCGACCACCATCGCGGTGCCGGTTATCCACTCCGACTCGGCGCTCGCCAGGAACAGCGCCATGTTGGCGATGTCTTCCGGGCGTCCCGCGCGCGGGATCGGCTGCAAGATGGTGAGCAACTGGTTGGTGCCTTCCTCGCCTCCCGGCATGCGTGTGCTGAGCAGCGGCGTGTTGATTCCGCCGGGACAGATGCAGTTGACCCGGATCTTGTCCTTGCCGACTTCGAGCGCGACCGAGCGGGTGAGATTTATGACTGCGGCTTTGGCCGCGCTGTATGCGTGCGGGCCCGCGCCGCCGCGCAGGCCGGCGACCGATGCGGTCGAAATGATGGAGCCGCCGCCGGCTTTTCGCATCTCAGGCACCGAGTATTTCATCCCGAGAAATACCGCGCGCAGCAGGACCGCCTGCGTGCGGTCCCAGTTCTCGGCGGTCATTTCCTCTATGGTGCCGACCGCGCCGCCGAGTCCCGCGTTGTTGAAGGTGATATCCAGACGTCCGAACTCCTTGAGCGCGCGCGCGATCATCGCCCTGATGTCCGCCTCGCTGGCGACATCGGTCTTCTGAAAGACCGCGTGGCCGCCGTTCTCGCGGCAATCGCGGACCGCGGATTCGCCTCCTTTGACGTTGAGATCGGCTATGACGACTGCGGCGCCCTCGCCGGCGAAACGGATGGCGGTGGCGCGGCCGATGCCGCTTGCCGCTCCCGAGATGACCGCAACTTTCCCATCGAGTCTGCCCATGAAGGGACTCCTCTGCCGCTCAAATTGCGGACATTGCCGCTGCGGCGACCCGAATCCAATAGCAGTTAGCGAGCGGACGGGAAACGGCGGAAATGGCCGGCCGGCGAGGCTGCGGAACCATCGAGTCTTCTGCGCCGGCGCGATGGTATAATCGCCCCATTGATGTCGGCCGACGAAAAATCCGAAGCGCCCGCTGCGACTCCCGGTCCGCGCTATGACTCGCTGGTCGAGTATCCCGCCGATAGCGGCGCATTGAGGCTTCCCGCCGAGCAGACCGCATCCGCGGCCGGCGCGAATCCGCTTCAGCAGAAGCTCGATGCGATTTCGTCGAGCGCGGGGGTTTACCTGCTCAAGGACCACGCGGGCAAGGTCCTTTACGTCGGCAAGGCGAAGTCGCTGCGCTCGCGCGTGCGCGCCTACTTTCGGCCGAGCGGAGAAGGGGAGGGCGACGGCCGCTTCCAGGTGCGGTTCCTGATGCGCCGGGTGCGCGACTTCGACACCATCGTGACCGCGACCGAGAAAGAGGCGCTCATCCTCGAGAACAATCTCATCAAGCAGTACAAGCCGCGCTACAACATCCGGCTGAAGGATGACAAGTCGTACCTCAGTGCAAAGATCACCAACCATCGGTGGCCGCGTATCACCGTCACGCGCCGGATCGTAAAGGACGGCGGCCGCTATTTTGGCCCCTTCGGCTCCGCCGAGGGCCTGCGCGAAACCATCGACGTCATCCGCAAGATTTTCCCGCTGCGCACCTGCTCGGATGCGGTTTTCAAGAATCGCAGCCGCCCGTGCATCGAATATCAGATCAAGCGATGCCTGGGACCGTGCTGCCTGCCGGTCGATCGCGAGGAATACGAGAAACACCTGCGCGCGGCCCAGATGCTGCTCGAAGGAAAGAACCTGGAGCTGGTGCGCGAGTTGCGCGAACAGATGAACGAGCACGCCTCGCGCCTTGAGTTCGAGCACGCGGCGAAAATCCGCGACCGGCTGCGCGCGATCGAAAAGACCGTCGAACGCCAGACCGTGCTCCACCATTGGGGCATCGACCAGGACGTCTTCGGGCTGTATCGCGAGGGCGGCTACATCGAGGCGATCGTGCTCATCGTGCGCGCCGGCAAGCTGACCAGCACGCAGAGCTGGAGCTTCCAGGATCTCGAGTTCCCCGACGAGGATGTCCTTGGCGAGTTGCTCGTGCAGTATTACCAGGGCGCCCGCAACATCCCCGATGAAGTCATCATGCCCGTCGACCTCGAGGACGCCCCGGTGCGCGCGGAGCTGCTCTCAGAGCGGCGCGGAAAGAAGGTGGAGTTCCTGGTGCCGCAACGCGGCGAGAAGCTCCGGCTGCTCGAAATGGCGATGGAGAATGCGCGCCAAAGCTTCAGCGCGCGGCGCGACAACGAGAAGACCCGCGAGCGGATGCTCGAGGAACTGCGCGCGAAGCTTCATCTGCGCAACTCGCCCAAGCGGATCGAATGCTACGACATCTCGAACCTGCAAGGTTCGATGGTGGTCGGTGCGCAGGTCACGTTCGACGAGGGCGAGCCGCGCAAGGACCTCTACCGCCGCTACCGCATCCGCAGTTTCCGGGGGCAGGATGACTTCGCAAGCCTCTACGAGGTGCTGAGCCGCAGGATCGATCGCGCCAAACGCGAGAACGAGTATCCGGACCTGTGGGTAATCGATGGGGGCAAGGGGCAGCTCAACGTCGCCCTCGCAGTGTTGAAGGAGAACGATCTTATCGATCAGATCGATTGCGTCGCGCTGGCCAAGCAGCACGTGCTGAACGATCGGCGCCAGAAGGAAGTGGCGAAATCCGAGGAGCGCGTGTTCCTGCCCAACCGCAAGGACGCGATCGTCCTGGCGAAGAATTCGACCGCGTTCTTCTTGCTCGTAAGGATTCGTGACGAGGCGCACCGTTTCGCGATCACGTACAACCGCGAGCTTCGCCGCCGCGCGCGCTTGCGTTCGATCCTCGATGACATCGAGGGGATCGGTCCCGTGCGCCGCCGCGCGCTGCTGCGCCATTTCGGGAGCCTCAAGCGGATTCGCGAGGCCTCTGTGGAGGAGATCGCAGCAGTAAACGGCCTCAATCGCGACCTGGCCGCGGAAGTCCGCCGCCATCTCGATGCGATGTCCGCGCTGCTGGACAACGAAGAACGCGACGCCGAGACCGCTCCGCCGGCCGAGCCACAGGATTCCGCGATCCGCCCCGACTGACGGGGCATCCGGCTGGAAGACCGCGCGGCTTCGGGCGCATAATCGGCCAGGCCGGCGCTTAAGCAGGATTTTGAGAACGGCGCTGTAATCGCGCTTCGACTGCGTCGCGGCTGGGCGCCGAAGAAAAAGGGGGGTCACGCCATCGTCGCGGCACCCATTGCAGGGGCGGCGGGCCACCGCGCAGGCGGGGTAAACCCGCCGGGCGCGATGCGAGGGGCTCAAGCCTTGCCCGCCCGGCGCTGGTTCGAGCGAATTGCGCCGATTTACCTGGTCGCGATCGCGATTGCGCTCGGAGACGGGCTGGGCAACTTCCGAATCTTCGTTGCCCCGTGGCTGGTAGCGGCGCTCTCAGCAGCCGCGCTGATCGCATTCCTCGCTTCGCTCCGATCGTTGGGGACCGCGATTGCGCTCGTGGCGATCGCGGCCGCAGCGACTGTCCCGGTCCGAAATCTTCTCGATCCGGCATACAACGCGCCTAAACTGCGCGCGTTCGCCGACGGCGCCAGAATCACGATCGAGGGCACCGTCATCCGCGAGCCCGAGGACCTGCCCGAGCGCACGCGCCTGTACGTCAGCGTGAATCGGGCTGGGGCCGCTGGCGCTCCGCTCGCGCCATCATCGGGGACGGTTCGCGTCGCGGTTCTCGACCCGGCGGCGTTTCGCGTCGGCGATGAGTTGCGCGTTACCGCCAGGATTCGTTTCCCGCGCAACGACGGCAATCCGGGCGAGTTCGATTACGAGGGTTTCATGGCGCGCCAGGGAATCGCTGCTACGATGACCGCGCCCGAGGGCTCGATCGGCACGCCGGGCCTTGTGCGGCTGGGCCATCGTGCGCGATTTCCGGCGAGCGCGATCGAGGCGATTCGGCTGCGGATCGGCGAATTCATCGATAAGAACCTTCCTTTCCCCGAGCGCGCCGAGATGCGCGCGCTGGTAATCGGGGACCGCGGCGAAATTGAGGACGATCTTCGCAACACGTTCGCGCGCACTGGGATGGCGCATCTGCTGGTCATCTCGGGATTGCATCTGAGCTTCGTCGCCGCGGCGGCATTCGCCCTGGTGCGGCTCCTGATGATGCTTTCGCCGGGCCTTTCTGCGCGCGGCTACGCGAACAAGATTGCCGCGCTGGCCGCGTCGATCGCGGTGTGCGGGTACGCGGCGATCGCGGGGAATCACGTTTCAACCTCGCGCGCGCTGGTGATGGTGCTTGCGTACATGTGCGCGGTGATGATCGACCGGGCGCGCGAGGCGCTCGCGAGCCTCGCGCTGGCCGCGATCGTGATCTGCCTCGCGCTGCCCGGCTCGACCGCGGACATCGGCTTCCAGCTTTCATTCGCGTCGGTAACCGCGATCGTGCTCGGGATGCGCCGGTTTGCGGCCTGGTTCGATCGCGCGAGCCGCCGAGGCCGTCTTCGAGGCGAGGGCCGCTCGCGCGCGTGGAAGAACGCGGAGGGGATATTCGGCTACTTTGGGGTCTCGTTCTGGGCTCTCCTCGGGACGTCGCCGCTGACCGCGTATCACTTCAACCAATTTTCCACGGTGGGCGTCGCCGCGAACGCGGTCGTCGTGCCGATCATGGGCTTCAGCGCGACGGTGACGGGTCTCGCCGCATCGGCGTTGAGTTTCGTGTGGGCCGCGCCCGCGCGCGCGCTGCTGCATGTCGCGGGACTGCTGCTCGGTATGAGCAACTGGCTTGCAGGATGGTTCATCGAATGGCCCGGGGCGTGGTACCACGCATTCACGCCGACGATGATCGAACTTTCGATTGCTTACGGCCTGCTCCTTCTTTGGCTGACTGCGCCGCTTCCGCCCACACCGAAGCCCCGGACGAGCGGGGCGGTGGAAGGAGCCGAGAAGCCCTCGGAGATCTCCTCGCAAGGATGGCGCCGGCTCGGGGCGCGGGGCGCGTTGGCGATCGCGCTCGCGGTCGCACTGGGAGCCGACGCGGCGTGGTGGGTTCGCGACCGGTGCTTGAATCCCGATTTGCGCGTCACCTTCCTTTCGGTGGGGGAGGGCGATGCGGCGGTGGTGCGATTTCCGGGCTCTCGCGTGATGTTGATCGACGCGGGCGGCGCGTATCCGGGCTACGACTACGGCGAGCGGGCGGTCGCTCCGTACCTGTGGTCGCGCAAGATCATGACCGTCGATTACCTGGTGCTGAGCCATCCCGACCTCGACCATTTCGGCGGCTTCGCGTACATCGCCGAGAATTTTTCTCCGCGGGAGTTCTGGGCGGTGCGGACGCCAAGCGCGGATGTCAGGTACGCGGCGCTGCTGGCGACGCTGAGCCGCGAGCGCGTGCGCACGAAGCTGGTCGATGACTCGATGCCAGACGCCGCAATCGGCGGCGTCTCCATCGCCGCGCTCAATCCCGACAGCGGCAACGCAGTGACGCGGAACAACAGTTCGATGGTGCTGCGGCTGGGGTTCGGTGCGATGTCGCTGCTGTTTACCGGCGATATCGAAATGCCGGCCGAGCAGACGATGCTCGCGCGCGGCGCGGACCTTCATGCCGTCGTGCTCAAGGCGCCGCATCATGGCAGCGCGACTTCATCGAGCGCGGATTTCGTCGAGGCGGTTCGGCCCGCGGTCGCGGTGATCTCGGATGGATACCTGAACCGGTTCCATTTCCCGTCGCAGGGCGTGGTCGAGCGGTATCGCGATTCGGGCGCGCTCGTCTTGCGGACCGACGCCGACGGCGCGGTCACAGCGGATGTGAGCCGCGAGGGCGCGACGGTCCGCAGTCATAGCGGAAAGGAGGTGCGAATCGGATCGCGAACGGAGAGAGGCGGGCGCTGAAACGCTCTGCCGCCGGTTCGAGCGGAACCTCGCCCTTTCGTGGAGCGTTTTCGATCGCGTGTGGTATATCAAACGCGCCGAGGGCGAGCGGTCTCTTCGCGCAACATCGGCCGGGAGGGAACGATGATCGAGGAAGCAGTCGAGATTCGCACGGCTGACGGGACGGCCGATGGGTTTCTTTACCGGCCCGAAGGCTCGCGCCGCCTGCCCGGCGTCATCCATTTGACCGATATCGGAGGCATTCGCCCGGCGCAGCAGGATATGGCGCGGCGGCTTGCCGACAAGGGATACGCCGTGCTGTTGCCCAACGTTTTCTATCGAACCGGACGGCCGCCGATGTTCGACTTCACGCCGGCCATGGGGGACGAGCGAACGATGAAGCGGTTCGCCGAGCTGGCAGGCCCGCTGACACCGGAGGCGATGGAGCGCGACGGCGCGGCGTACGTCGATTTCCTGGGGGCGCATCCCGCGGCGAACGGGGGCGTGATGGGCGTCGTCGGCTACTGCTTCACGGGCAGCATGGCGGTGCGCACGGCGGCGGTGCGGCCGGCAAAAATCGCCGCGGCGGCGTCATTCCACGGCGGCGGCCTGTTCACCGATTCGCCTGCAAGCCCGCATCTGGTTCTGCCGCGGGTCAAGGCGGCTCTGTACTTCGGTCATGCGATCGAGGACCGGAGCATGCCGGCGGAGGCGATCGAAAAACTCGATCGCGCGCTCGATGCGTGGGGCGGCAAGTACGAAAGCGAGATCTATGAGGGCGCCTATCACGGCTGGACCGTGCCGCAGACTCCGGCCTATAACCCGAAGCAGGCCGATCGCGCCTTCCAGAAACTGACCGATTTGCTCGCCCGGAAATTGGGGTAGCCGCGCGAACTGGCGGCCTCGCCCCCGGCCTACGCGCGGTTGACGAAATCGGACGGCTGTGGGAGAGTACGCGCAAACAGGAAGGACGACATTCCGGCAGTTCCGGGGTTTAGTCGCTCTTATTTGAATCTCGTCGATCCGGAGGGAAAATTTATGCCTGAGCAGGCGCAAGCAGCTGACACGGGACCGCGACCGATCGTCCCATATCTCAAGCTCGGTCCCCAGCCCTATCTCGAAGGAACCAAGTGCGCCGCATGCGGGGCGCTATATTTGGATCCGAAGCGAGCCGCGTGCTCGAAGTGCGGCGCGAGTGAAAAATTCGAGAAGGTCAAGTTGTCCAACAAGGGCAAGGTGTGGGTCTTTTCGGTGGTTCACCAGTCGTTTCCGGGAATCAAGACGCCGTACACCTCGGTGATCGTGGATTTGCCCGAAGGCATCAGCGTCCGCGGCACGTTGGTGGACGTGGATCCCGAGTCGCTCCAGAAGAATCCCAAAGCGGCGTTTGATCTGCCGGTTGAATTGGTGACCAGCGTGGTCGCGAAGGATCGCGAGGGTCATGACGTGGTGGCCTTTCAGTACCGGCCGAGCAAGAATTAAAGGCGCGGAGTGCTAGCGCCACAAAATTAAGGCGACGGACTCTGCCGCGCGCAGCGCCGCCAGGAGGATCTGATATGCGAAACGTTTATGTTCTTGGTACCGGGATGATCAAGTTCGGGCGTTTTCCTGAGAAAACCGTTCCGATTCTCGGCGCCGACGCGATTCTGCTTGCCCTCAAGGATGCGGGAATCAGAATCCAGGACATCGAGATGATGGCGTGCGGGAATCTCCAGCAGAGCAGCGGCATGGTCGGCCAGAGAATTTTGCAACAGGTCGGCCAGACCGGAATCCCCGTAGTCAACGTCTCCAACGCCTGTGCAACCGGCTCGACGGCCTTCCGCGAGGCGTACATGTCGGTCGCTTCGGGAATGTTTGACGTAACCCTGGCGGTCGGCGTCGAGCAGATGGGCAAGGCCGGGTTGCTTGGCGGCGCCGGAGGGCCCGGCATGGATCCGGCCTACATCACCGAGGCCAGGCTCGGCTCGGGTACGATGCCCGCGGTGTTTGGCAAGGCCGGCATCGAGCATATGCGCAAGTACGGCACCACGATGGAGCACTTCGCCAAGATCTCGGTGAAGTCCCATAAGCATGCGACGAAGAATCCGTTCTCGCAGTACCGCAATGAGGTATCGCTCGAGGACGTGATGAACGCCCGCATGATCGCGTACCCGAACACGCTCTATATGTGCTGCCCGACCGGCGACGGCGCGGCGGCTGCGGTCCTGGTTTCCGAGGAGAAGCTGAAACAGCTCGCGGGCGGCCGCAAGCGTCCGCGCATCGCCGCTTCCGTGCTCACCTCGGATCCGTGGACCGATCGCGACCTCACGCTCCAGGATGTGAGCACGCTCACCAAGCGCGCCGCGAAGATTGCCTATGAGAAGGCGGGTATCGGCCCCAAGGATATCGCCCTGACCGAGCTCCATGACTGCTTCGCAACGGCCGAGCTGGTTCACTACGAGAACCTCTTCCTGTGCGGCGAAGGCGAGGCAGGGAAGTTCATCGACGAGGGCGGCGGCAAGCATCCCGACCTCGGCGGCAAGGCCCCGGTCAACGTATCGGGCGGCCTCCTCTCCAAGGGGCATCCGCTCGGCGCAACCGGCGTCGCGAACATCTGCGAGGTCGTGTGGCATCTCACTCAGGATGAGCGTTGCAAGGATCGGCAGGTGCCCAACGCGAAGGCAGGCCAGGCCCACGTGATCGGGCTCGGGTCGGCCTGTACGATAAATGTCCTGACGATTTAGCCGGGAATCTGACCTCCTGAACGGCCGAAGAAGGGCCGCCTGAAGAGGCGGCCCTTTTTCTTTCGAGAAGCGCTGGCTAAATTTGAAAGTACTATGGCGGAGTCATCGCAATCACAGGTCGATCTCTCAACTGCCGAGCGTCTCGGCTACCGCGCCGATGCGCGCCTGCTCATGATCAACGCCGACGACTTCGGGATGTGCCACGACCAGAACGAGGGCGTGATCAGAGGCCTGACCGAGGGCGTGTTCACCTCATCGACTATCCTGGTGACCTGCCCGTGGTTCGAGGAGGCCGCCGCGTTCGGCCGCTCCAATCCCGGAGCCGACCTCGGGGTGCATCTGACGTTGACCTCCGAGTGGGAGAACTACAAATGGGGGCCGGTGCTCGGTCCCAAGGCGGTGCCGTCGCTGGTGGACGCGCGAGGATACCTGTGGCGCGACGTTCCGGAGGTGTTCGCCAATGACCGTCTCGATGAGGCCGAGGCGGAATTGCGCGCGCAGATCGAAAAGGCGCTCGCGGCGGGAATCGATGTGACTCACATCGACTGCCACATGGGTCCGCTTCAACTGCGCGCCGATTATCACGAGCTGTACTGGCGGCTTGCGCGCGATTACCGGCTGCCGCTGCGAATCACGCCGCGCGTCATGATGCGCCAGATGGAATTTGGCGCGATCCTGAGCGGTCTCGACCGCGACGGCATCCTGTACCCCGACGGTTTCCACGTGGGCGGAGCGCCAAACCCCGAGACGACCGACGGGTACTGGACGCAAGTGATACGCGGTCTGCCCCCGGGCATCTCCGAAATTTATTGTCATCCGGCGGTAGCGCGCGAGGAGCTGATGAGCTGCACGCGCGACGGCCGCCAACGCGAGGCTGACTTGCGATTTTTCACCTCCGACAAGGCGCGCCGGCTGCTTGCCGAAAACGGCATCCAGCGCATCGGTTACCGCGAGCTTCGCGACGCGATGCGCAACGGCACGGCACGCGCGTGACCGCCGGCTTGCGAGTGCAATCTTGGAACTGACACGTCTCAGGGGCTTCAGGGACCTTATCGGCGCCGATGCGCGCGCGATGAGCCTCGTCGAGGAGCGGGCGCGGACGCTCGCCGCCCGTTACGGGTTCAGCGAAATCCGCGTCCCGTTGCTCGAGCGCGGCGATCTCTACCGGCGCACGAGCGGCGAGACTTCGGACATCGTCGAAAAGCAAATGTACGTCTTTCAGGACAGCGACGAGGCGCGCACCACGGTGGCGCTTCGGCCGGAGGGCACCCCCGGGGTCGTGCGCGCGTACATCGAGGCCGGCCTGGACCGCAGCGATCCCGAGCAGCGCTTCTTCTACACCGGTCCGGTCTTCAGGCGCGACCGCCCGCAAAAGGGGCGCTACCGCCAGCACTTCCAATTCGGCGTCGAGGTGTTCGGGCGCGCGGATCCGGGGTGCGATGCGGAACTGCTGATAATGATCGACGATCTCCGCCGCGACCTCGGGCTTACTCTTAGTTTTGAGATCAACTCGATCGGATGCCCGCGATGCCGGCCGGCGTACCGCGCGGCTTTGCTGGAGTTCGGCCACGCGCATCTCGATGAACTGTGCGAGGACTGCCACCGCCGTCTCGACCGCAATCCGCTCCGGCTGCTCGACTGCAAGGTGGACGTGGAGGTTGCCGAGTCGGCCCCGCGCAGCATCGATTTCCTCTGCGAGGAGTGCCGCAAGCACTTCGCGACCGTCCAGGAACTGCTCGGCGCCGCGGGCATCGCGTATCGGGTAAATCCGCGCCTGGTGCGCGGGCTCGATTACTATACGCGGACGACGTTCGAGGTGATGGCGCCGGGGCTGGGCGCGCAGAGCACTGTGGTCGGGGGCGGACGCTATGATGGCCTGGTCGAGGCGATGGGCGGCGCGCCGGTGCCGGGAATTGGATTCGGAATCGGCGTCGATCGGATGGCGCTGGCTCTGGAAGCGGCCAATCGCATGCCGGGCTGGGCGCCCGATGCGGCGGTGATCGCGCTGGGCGATGCGGCGATACGCCACTCGGCGGTGCTCGCGCGCAATCTTCGCGGCTCAGGGCTGCGTGTCGAGGTCCTTTCGCCCGAGCGCAAGCTCAAGGCGCTGCTCGGGCGCGCGGCCAGGATCGGAGCGCGTTTTGCCGTGATAGTTGGCGATCACGAGCTTGCCCATGGCGTGGTGCAGGTTCGCGACCTTCTCAAGAGCGAGCAGCGCGAAGTGCCCGAAGACCAGGCGGCGTCCACGATCGCCGCCGGCCGGGAGACCTGACTATTTCTTGCGCATACAGGCGCAGGTATTCTTCGAAAGTACGGCTGATGGAAAAAAGTTCAACCTATACTCCGATTGCGCCGTGGCAGCGCACTGACTACTGCGGAGCGCTGCGCTCCACCGACGCGGGGCGCGACGTCGCTCTGCTCGGATGGGTGCAGACCCGGCGCGACCACGGACGCCTCATCTTCATCGACCTGCGCGATCGCGAAGGAATCATCCAGCTCGTCTTCAATCCCGAGCGCAACGCCGCGGCCCACGAAGCGGCCGGGCTGGCGCGCGCCGAATTCTTCGCCGCGGTGCGCGGCAAGGTCGTCCGTCGCTCCGAGGGCACCGTCAATGCGGAGCTGCCCACAGGCGAGATCGAGGTGATGGTCAGTGACTTCGAGGTCCTGAACCCATCGCCGCCGCCGCCGTTCCCGATCGCAGATGGCGAGGAGACCGCCGAGGAGATCCGCCTCAAGTACCGCTACCTCGATCTCCGCCGCCCCACGATGCAGCGCAACTTGCGCTGGCGCCATCTCGCCCTGAAGGCCGTGCGCGATTACCTCGACGAGCAGGGCTTTATCGAAGTCGAAACGCCGATTCTGTGGAAATCGACCCCCGAGGGCGCGCGCGACTACCTGGTGCCGAGCCGGGTCAATCCCGGCAAGTTCTATGCGCTGCCGCAGTCGCCGCAACTGCTCAAGCAGCTACTGATGGTCGGCGGACTCGACCGCTACTACCAGATCGCGCGATGCTTCCGCGACGAGGATTTGCGCGCGAACCGCCAGCCCGAGTTCAGCCAGATCGACCTCGAGATGACCTGCCCCCGGCCTGACGACGTGATGGCGGTTGCCGAGGGGATGGTCGCCGCGGCGTTTCGGCGCGTGCTCGGCGTCGATATCAAGCCGCCGTTGCCGCATATGACATACGCCGAGGCGATGGATCGGTTCGGGAGCGACAAGCCCGACATGCGCTTCGGACTCGAACTGAGAAATCTGACCCCGGCCTTCGCGGGCACCGGATTCAAGGTCTTCGCCGACGTCATCGCACGCGCGGGCGTGGTCTATGGAATCAGCCTGCCCGGCGGGTATCAGCTCGCGCGCCGCGAGCTTGATGAGATGGGCGAGGCGATCCGCTCGCGCTACGGGATGGGTCTGGCGTGGGCGAAGGCCGCCGATGGCGCATGGCAGGGGCCGATTGCGCGCCATGTCGGGGATGCCGAGCGCGCACAAGCGGCGCAAATCGCGGGGCTTGAAGCCGGCGGCACGCTGCTGATGGTCGCGGGCGAGGCCGACAAGGTGCGGCCGGTCCTGGGCGACCTGCGCCTGGAGCTGGGTGCGAAATTCGGCCTTGCTGATGGCGGCCAGTTCAAATTCCTTTGGGTCGTGGATTTTCCGCTATTCGAGTGGAACCCGGATGAGAAACGGCTCGAAGCGGTCAATCATCCGTTTACCTCGCCGCGTCCCGAGGACTTACACCTTCTCGATTCGGAGCCGCTCAAGGCGCGCGCGCTCGCCTACGACATGGTGGTCAATGGCCAGGAACTCGGAGGGGGGTCGATACGTATCCCCGACCGCGAGCTTCAGCTAAAAGTATTAGGGTTGCTGGGCTTTAACCGCGAGGACGCGATGGATCGCTTCGGATTCCTGGTCGACGCGCTCGGTTACGGCGCGCCGCCGCACGGCGGATGCGCATTCGGCGTCGATCGGCTGTGCATGATCCTGTGCGGAAGCGACTCGCTGCGCGACGTGATCGCATTCCCCAAGACGCAGAAGGCGGTGGACCCGATGAGCGGCGCGCCGTCGGAAGTCAGCCCGCGCCAGCTTAGGGAATTGTTCATCAGGGTGACGTCATGACGATACGGATTGGCGCTCTCGCGATGCTCTGCTGCGCGCTGCTCGGGCTCGCTGGCTGCGGATTGATCGCGGCCCAGACCTATGACGGCGCAAAAGAGGCGTACAACGATCTGCGCCCCAAGGACATCACCACCAAGTCGGTCCGTTCGATCAAAACCGTTACGGTCAGCCGGATCGCCGTGATGCCCCTGGCCGATGATCCGCAGGGCAGCGATCCGCTGGCGCCGGGGGCGTCCGACGCGGTCAGCGCGGAACTGTACAGTCAGGCCGCGCTCGCGGGCAGTTGGGAAGTCGTGCCCCAGGATGACGTGGTGCAGGCGATGCAGAAGCTGCCGCCGAACAGCGTCAAGGACCTCGATGAGAACGCCGCCAAGGTCGGCCGGCTGGTTTCGGCCGATGGGGTGCTTTATGGATCGGTCGAGCGCTACCAGGAGCGCGTCGGCCTCGATTACGCCGCGGCAAGCCCCGCCTCGGTCACATTTAAGCTCCAGTTCCTGGACATGAAGTCGGGCCAGGTCGTGTGGCATGCGGACTTCGCGAAATCGCAGAAGGCGCTGTCACAAAACATTTTCAACCTGGTGAACTTCGTACAGAACCAGGGCCGATGGGTGCGCGCGCACGAAATCGCAATGGAAGGCGTCAAGGAAGCGATCGCCGACCTGCACGGCAATCTGAACCTCCAGCCCAACATAAAGCACTTCGAGACTGGCACCTACGGCGAACTCAGGTCGGGCCGTCAGCGCTACGATCGGCAGGGTCCGACCGGCCTGTACGGCCAGGAATAACACCCAAATTTCCTCCCCCATTTTTTGATATGGGGGAGGATTGAGGTGGGGGTGCCTGCTCTAGACCGCGCGCAGAGCCTCTCTCGCAGGAATCCCAATTGGTCGCGCGGGCGCGGACGCCTGCGCATCGACGGCGGGCACGGCGGCCCGCTCTGCTATTTCTTTTCCAAGCGTTCAGCCACCGCGGTTGGCGCATTCCACGACGGCGCGTTCCTCCCTCTTTCCCTGCGCCCGCAATCAGCCGCGAGCGCACACCCGGCGCACGCATCGCTCTTCTCTTTTCCCTTCCCCCGCAATCAGTTGCGGGGGAAGGCTAGGAAGGGGGTCCTTATTCTCCGGGCTTTCCAGCGCCGTCGCCGCGTGGGCCAATTATTCCCACGGCGAGTGGGGCTTGATCCGGAGCACCTGCGCGACCGCAGGATGAGCGACATTGCCGTCGTAAGTGTTGAGACCGTGGCGGATGGCCATGTTCCGGCGGCCCGCCTCGAGCAGTCCGCGGTCCGCGATTTCCAGCGCGTAGGTCAGCGTGGAGTTGGTGAGCGCGTAGGTGGATGTGTGCGGCACCATCGCCGGCATATTCGTGACGCAGTAATGGACCACGCCGTTGCGGACGAACGTCGGCTTGGCGTGCGTCGTCGGCTGCGAGGTTTCCGCAACTCCGCCCTGGTCGATTGAGAGGTCCACGATCGCAGCGCCCGGCTTCATCTTCGAGACCAGCCGCGCGGAGATGAGCCGCGGCGTTCGCGCGCCAGGGACGAGCACCGATCCGATCACGAGATCGGCCTGGCGGACCTCCTCCTCGACGGTCGCGCGGTTGGACATCACGGTTGTCACTCCGCTCAGAAGATCGCTTAAGTAGCGCAGGCGCGACGGGTTCACATCCAGAATCGTAACCTGTGCGCCGATGCCCGCGGCGACCCGGCAAGCGTTGAACCCTGCGATTCCGCCGCCGAGCACGGCCACTTTGCCCGGCCGCACGCCGGGCGCACCGCTCAGCAGTACGCCGCGTCCTCCGCTTCGCGCTTGGAGGCACCACGATCCCGCCTGAATCGCCAGCCGGCCCGCAACTTCGCTCATCGGCGCGAGCAGCGGCAGGCTTCCGTCTTCGAGTTGCACCGTCTCATAGCCGAGCGCGCTCACGCGCCGGCGCAGCAGCTCGCGGGCCAATCGCAGGTCGGATGCGAGATGCAGATAGGTGAAAAGAATCAGTCCCGGCCGCATCAGCGCGTACTCGGGCGGCTGCGGCTCCTTGACCTTGAGCACCATGTCCGCGCGCGTCCACACCGCCTCGGGCGCCTTCACAATCGCGGCGCCCGCCTCGCGATAGTCGCGATCGGCAAAGCCGCTGCCCGCTCCCGCGCCGCTTTGGACGATCGCGCGATGGCCGTGGATGCGCAACGCGGCGGCGCCCGCAGGCGTGAGCGATACGCGCCGCTCGTCAGGTTTGGTCTCGGTGGGAACTCCGATGATCATCGGGATGCGTCCTCCGCTTGAAAGATCATTACCGGCGCATCGCGCCGGTGTCATCATGGAGCAGGATAGTCAAGAGCATGCGCGCCGCGCGCACGCGAGTTGTGAGGCCGTCGGGAACTTGACAAGACTATTTGCGCCGCGCTTGATGTTCGGTTGTGCGCTCGCGCCGATGGGGCGGCGCGGGCCGCGATGTTCGAGATTTGTGGAGGAGTCATGGAAGTCCCGGAGGGTCTGAAGTACTCAAAGGAACACGAGTGGGTGGCGACCGACGACTCGGTCGCCACGATCGGAATTACCGATCACGCGCAGGACCAGTTGGGCGAGATCGTTTATATCGAGCTGCCCGCGGTCGGCGACAAAATCAGCAAGGACGATCCGTTCGGAGTGGTGGAGTCCGTCAAGGCGGTCTCCGACATCTATGCTCCCGTCAGCGGAGTGGTGATCGAGATCAATGAGGACCTGCCCGAGACCCCCGAAGTCGTGAACGAGGATCCTTATGGCGACGGCTGGCTCATCAAGGTGAAGATGAACGACCCGGCCGATCTCGAGGACCTGATGGACCACGAGGGGTACGCCGAAATGGTCGCCCAGGAGAAGGAATAACGCCGCACCGTTCCCGTATTCCAAACCGCACAGGCGCCGCGACCTTCGGCTGGAAGGCTCGCGAGCAATCTCCATCGAAGTCGGGGCGGCAGGCCGAAGCGCCGCTAGCCGCGCGGCTCGGCTGTGCCCGTCTCCGATGTGGCGGCCTTGGCAACCGAGATTCTGAGAGCCGCGACGTCTGGCGGCGGGGTGATGAAGACCAGCAGGAAGGGAGCCGAACGCGACGGCTCCATCAGAAAACTCTTTTGCGGGTCCAGCCGCTCGAGAAACTCGATCTCGCGCGGCGTCATCTCGCCGATCATCCGCGCTGAGAGGTTGTTGCCGCACCAGGCGGTCTGGCTCGAGAGTTGCCGTTGCGTGCCGTCGAGCAAATCTACCGCGATCAGGATCGCATGCAGCGCGGAGGTGCCGACGTTTTCCGCGGTGCCGCTCACGACCAGCGCCGTCTGCCCGCCCTTGATCCGCTGGTAACCGGCGTGCACGTCGTGCAGGGCGACCAGCATCGCGGGCACTATCGGCCGCTCGAAGCGTTCGCCGAAGCCGGGTATCTGACCGAACAATCGCGCGCTCATCACCGGCTCACCGCATATCGCGAGGCTTACCAGGCCAAAGCCGATCGCGATCAGAAAGAACACGCCGAGGAACCAGCTCGACGAGCGAGCGCTGCCGTGCGGAACGATGAAGGCGTCCTCGTCAGAAATGTACGGCCGCTCGGCGCCCACCGATCGAGCGGCGGCCGGCGCGAAACGGGGCGCGGCGGGCTGAGGCTCGGGCGCGCGTGGCGGCTGCATGGGCGGCAACGCCGGCGCGGTCGGCGGCTCGGGGGCAACCTCGAAGCCGGGCGGCGTATCACCCACCTCCCACTTCTCCTCCTCGGCGGGCGCCTCCGGCTCGTCCTCCAGGGACTGCTCGGATTCGCTGAAATCGAAGGCAAGATTATCGCGAGAATCGGCTGGGCTCGGTTCGCGGCGGAAGGGCCGTTCGAGCGGGTCGTCCTGCCTCGCGTCCGCCGCAGGAGCGGTTGCGCCCGGCGCGGGAGGCGGAGCGCTCTTTTCCGGTTCGGGCTCGGCGGGAATCGCGGCTTGCACAGCGCGGGCCGGCGCGGCGACGGGCCCCTGAACGGGCTTGGCCGGCGGCTGATTCTTCGCGGCGGGACGGGGCCGCACCGCGGCGAGCTTTCTCGCTTTCGCCGGCCCCGGATCGGCCGAGAACACGTGACCGCATCGCGAGCACTTGAACGTGGGAGTCTCGTCAGGGAGCACCCGCTCGTCGATTCGGTAACGGGTATTACAACTCGTGCACTGAATCTCGATCATCGCCACCCCTCCTCCGTACCCCGGAAAAAACTTAGCACACGCAACGAGGCGCCGCACGCAAGCCCGTCCGCGCGGCGTGACCGACGGTGACCGGCTTGCGTATCGCGCTGCTGACACGGCGGTTCGACCCGTCGGGAGGGGGCACCGAGCGCGACCTGATGGTCACCGCAGCGTGTCTTCGTGAGGCGGGTCACGAAATCACGATTTACGCGGATGAAGTCCGCGGCTCGTCGCCGGGCCTGACGGTGCGCCGAATCGGCGGGCCGCGATTGGGGAGGGCGCTCGGGCTTATCCGGTTCGGACTGGGCGCAGCCGCGGCGGCGCGGCGAGATGGGGCGAATCTGGTCGTGAGCTTCGCGCGCGCTGCGGATGCCGACGTGCTGCGCTCGGGCGGCGGCGCGCACGCAAGCTACGTGCGGGCGGCCCGGCGATGGCGCGGCGCGGCAGGTGCGGCTGCGATGCGGATTTCCCCGTACCATCGCGCGCAGATTTTCATCGAACGCCGCGCGTTCGCATCGCGGCGGCTCAAGAAAGTGATCGCGGTTTCGAATTTCGTGCGCGACGACCTCGTGCGTGAATTCCGGCTGGCGCCCGGGATCGCAGTGACGCTTTACAACGGTGTCGATCTCGATCGATTCCGGCCCGCGCGCGACTTGCGCATCCGCGATGAGGTTCGCGACCGCCTCGGGATCCCTCGCTCCGCGATGCTGGTGATTTTCGTGGGCAATGGCTTTGCGCGAAAGGGCCTCGGCTATCTTATCGATGCGTGGCCGGCGCTTGGCGCCAAGCCGCACCTGCTCGTGGTCGGCAGCGACCGCGCCGAGCACGCGTATCGCCGGCGGGCCGGCGCGCTCGGCGTGGGCGATCGCGTGATATTCGCCGGTCCGCAGCCTGACGTGGAGCGGCTGTATCAGGCCGCCGATGCGTTCGCGATGCCATCGCTGTTCGAGCCATTCGGCAACACAGTGATGGAGGCGATGGCGAGCGGGCTTCCGGTCCTGTCGAGCGCCCATTCAGGCGTGGCCGAGGTGCTGCCGCCAGAGATGAACCCGTTCATCGTTGAAAAGCCGGACGACTCCGGCGAAATCGCTCTCAGGCTTGCTGCTCTGCTCGATGCGCGCGAGGGCCTTGGTGCGATCGCGCGTGCGGGCGCGGAGAAATTCACCTGGGAGCGCTATGCCCGCGAACTGCGCGCGATCATCGAGCCGCTCGGACGACGCGCCTAATTGCGCGTGCCCAGACCGTCGAACATCCCGCGCGCGACGGCGAGCCGGCGCTCCTCGCGCGCGATTCGTTCAAGGCTCGCTCCCGCGCCGTGCGCGATGGCCAGCCTCACCCGCGCGACGACAAGCTTTGTCAGCACCTCGATGGCGGAGTGCCGCTCGTGCAGCATCCGGCATCGTCCGCGCTCGCGCGAGACCCGGATGAACCGCTCGCGATCGGCGCGCGCCGGATCGACCTCGTGATAGGCGATCGCCTCGGGCGCATAGCCGATCCTGAAGCCCGCGCGCTTAAGCCGCGCCGACATCTCGGTCTCTTCCTCGTGGCCGCCGGCGCCGGGGCCGAGACGTTCGTCGAACGGGCCGGCCTGCCGGAGCGCTGCGGCGCGAAACGCCATGTTCGCGCCGAGGACGCCGCGCACCTCGATGACCTCGCTGCCGCGATCGACGATTGGCAAATCGAGGTACACCCAGAGCGCGCCCGCTCGCGATGCGGGGTCCTCGGCGGGCACGATGCGTCCCGCCATCGCGGCGAACTCGGGATGCGATTCGAAGAATTTTTCGACGGCGTCCAGGTATCGCGGGCCGACGGTCAGGTCATCGTCGAGAAAGGCGAGGATTTCGCCGCGCGCGGCCTCGATCGCGCGGTTCTGGATGCGGCACTTGCCCGGGCGTGGATCGTGGAGATGCAGAATCGGCGCGTCGGCGCTCGGGAGCGTCGCCGGCGCGGGCGTGCCGTTCTCGGCGACGATTATTTCGCGGCCCGGATTGAGTTGGGGATTAAGACTCGCAATCAGCCGCTCGAGCGCATCGGGGCGATCGTGCGTCGCGATTATTACGGAGAGCTTCAATTTGGGGATCGCCCGGCGCCGGCAGACGATTCATCCGCGCCGGACTTGCGAAAGCGCATCACGATGTTTTCATCCATGAGGAGGCTTGCGCTGGTCATGAATCCGAGCAACTCGCGATTTATCCGCCGCTGCTCGGGGTCGCGCCCGCGACGCCCGTAAAGCAGCCACGATGAGGCTCTGACGAGCGGATAGAAAATCGGTGCGAAGATTCGCGCGCGAAGCTTGCGCCGGCTCCGTCCGAGCGCATCCATTCTGAGCCCGACGCCATGCGCCATCCAGTGGAAATCGTTCAGCCCCATCACGTGCCAGTTGCGGCCATCCTCCACCTTGTACCGATAGGGAAGCGGCGCGCGCCGCCCCTTGTAAAAGCCAGTCAGCAGGTAATGAATCCGCGACGTGATGTTGAGCCGGTTGGGCGTGGACAAAATCGCGGTGCCGCCCGGCTTGAGCACTCGCGCGACCTCGGACAGCGCGTGCGGAATGTCGGGGAGATGCTCGATCACCTCGAGCATCATCACCAGCTCGAACGTGGCGGCGCGAAATGGAAGATCGTAGTTGAGATCAGCCGCGACCCATCCCGGCCGCGCGGTCCGGCGCTCGGTCGAAATTACGCGCCATCCGCGCTCGGCGAGCAGCCGGCTCGACAAGCCGTCGCCGGCGCTGAGGTCCAGCGCAACAGAATCACTGCCGGTCGGTGAGGGTGCAATATCGATCGCGCCGCGGACTCGTTGACTCATCGCAACCCGAGATTGTGGTAGTCTGCGAGCGCCCCGGCAAGACGGGCCATCTTGGCCGCGGCTTGAATCGAGCCCACGAGCCCGATAAACGCTATAGGCCTGCTACTGTGCGAGAGTGGCGGAACGGCAGACGCGCAAGGCTCAGGACCTTGTGGAGGCAACTCCGTGGGGGTTCAAGTCCCCCCTCTCGCACCACTCGATGCGGCTGACCGCCGCCTTATTGAGCTGCCGGAGGCTGACCCTCAGCCGCTGGTGCCTCGGCCGCCGGAGCCGGAGGCTCGGATGCGCCCGCCTTGGTCGCGCGGCAACCTTGCACGTCGGCTTCGGAGACGCCCAGGGCCGAAGCGATTTGGGCATCCGGTACGCCGGCTTGCGTCTGAAGCTTAACGGCGATGCAATCGGCGCGGTTGGTCTGAATCGAGCCGCATCCTGCCAGCCCGACGCCAAGCACGAACGCTCCCACGGTGGTGACGATCCCCAGTTTTCGGCACCTATCAAACATGAAACTTATCCCCCATCGCGGTCGTAAAATTTCCCCAGAAAAATCCGACCGACATGCACCCTAGTACCTGGCGCGTCGAATGTACACGGGTGAAGTCGGAGGCAGAACAACTTCGGGACGAGCACGTTGAGGCGCCACGGCGGGGCCGATATGATTTCCTTGCAGGCGCGTTCTTTCCGGAAAATGATTGATCGGCCGCGGACGAACCAAGTGGAACTGGCAAAGACATACGACCCCAAAGCCGCCGAGGAGCGATGGTTCCAGCGATGGATCGACCTCGGCTACTTCCGCGCCGATCCATCGCGTCCGGGCAAGGTCTTCTCGATTGTGATCCCGCCGCCCAACGTCACCGGCCAGTTGCATCTGGGCCACGCGCTCAATCACACCCTGCAGGACATCATCGTGCGCACGCGCCGGATGCAGGGGTACAACACGCTGTGGGTCCCCGGCACGGATCACGCGGGGATTGCGACTCAAAACGCGGTCGAGAAATTTCTCGCGCGCGACGGCATCACCCGCCATCAGCTCGGCCGCGAGGCGTTCGTCGCACGCGTGTGGGAGTGGAAAGCGAATTACGGCGGCAGGATTCTCGAACAGGCGCGCCGCCTGGGCGATTCATGCGACTGGAGCCGCGAGCGGTTCACGCTCGACCCGGGACTCTCGCGCGCGGTCAACAAGGTCTTCGTCGATTTGTACAGGAAGGGGCGAATCTATCGCGACCGCCGGCTCATCAACTGGTGCCCGCGATGCGAGACGGCGCTGAGTGATCTCGAAGTCGATCACAAGGAAACCGAGGGCCATCTCTATTACATCCGCTATCCACTCGCGGACGGTTCGGGCGCGATCGTGGTTGCGACCACGCGGCCCGAGACGATGCTCGGCGACACCGCCGTCGCGGTGCATCCCGGCGACTCGCGCTACCAGGCGCTCGTCGGGCGAAGCGTGAGCCTTCCCCTCGTTGGCCGCGAAATCGGGATCATCGCGGATGGCGCGGTGGATTCGAGTTTCGGCACGGGCGCGGTGAAGATCACGCCCGGCCACGACCTCAATGACTTCGAACTTGGCCGCCGCCACGGCCTCGACCAGGTTTCCGTCATGGATGGCCGCGCGCGGATGAATGAGAACGCCGGGGCCTATCGCGGCCTTACCCGCGAGGATGCGCGGGAACGAATCCTCGATGATCTCCGCGCGCAGGGACTGCTCGAAAAAATCGAGCCGCACGCGCATGCGGTCGGCGTGTGCTCGCGATGCGATACGGTGGTCGAGCCGATGCTCTCAGAGCAATGGTTCGTGCGCGTCAAGGAGATGGCCGATCGCGCGATGCAGGCGGTTCGCGACGGCCGCACCACCTTCCATCCCCGATTCTGGGAAAACACGTTCTTCAACTGGCTGGAAAACGTCCACGACTGGTGCATCTCGCGCCAGCTCTGGTGGGGCCATCGCATCCCGGCTTACACCTGCCAGCGGTGCTCCGAGACCATCGTCGCGGAGGAGCGTCCTGGCAAATGCGACAAGTGCGGCGGCACCGATATCGTCCAGGACGAGGATGTGCTCGATACGTGGTTCAGCTCGGGGCTATGGCCGTTCTCGACGCTCGGATGGCCCGACGACACGCCCGACCTGCGAACCTACTATCCGACGAGCCTCCTCATCACCGCGTTCGACATCATCTTCTTTTGGGTCGCGCGCATGATGATGATGGGATTGGAGTTCACGGGCGAGGTGCCGTTTCGCGACGTGTATATCCATCCGCTGGTGCGCGATGAGTACGGCAAGAAGATGACGAAGTCGAAGGGCAACGTCGTCGATCCGCTTGACCTGATGGAGCAATACGGGACCGACGCGGTGCGGTTCACGTTCGCGCAGCAGGCGGTACAAGGCCGCGAGATTGCGCTCTCCTACGATCGCTTTGCCGCATCGCGCGCATTCGCGAACAAAATCTGGAACGCCGCGCGGTTCGTGATGATGAACCTCGATGGCGCGCCGCAGCCGCTGCCCGCAGCCGATACCGCAAAGCTCGGACTCGCCGAGCGATGGATCCTGGAAGGCCTCCATGACACCGTGCGCGAGGTGACGGGCGAGATCGATGCGTTTCACTTCAATGCGGCCGCGATGGCGCTTTACCAGTTCATCTGGCACGAGTTCTGTGACTGGTACATCGAGCTCGCCAAGGAGCCGCTCAAGGCCGGAGGACAGCGGCAGGCCGAGGCGCGATGGGTGCTGGTCACGTGCTTCGATCGGATGTTGCGCCTGCTGCACCCGTTCATGCCGTTCGTGACCGAGGAAATCTGGCAAGTGCTGCGGCCGTATCTGAGCGAGCCGAACCTGAGCGCGCACCTCGCAATCGCGAGATTCCCCGAGCCGGCGGCGGCCGCGATGCTCTCGGCCGCGGAGCGAGCGGCGATGGAGCATTGCATCGAGGCGACTGAGGCGATCAACTCGCGCCGCGGCTTGCTCGGGTATCATCCGGGCGAGCGCGGGACCGCGAGAATCAAACCGATGATTGCGATCGAGGGCGCCGGAGAGGACTTCCAGCGCGAGTTCGAAACGTGGCGTCCGTACGCGTCCGTGATGGCGAAGGCCGACCTCTCGGTTGTTTTCAAGGACGATCCGCAAGCGCGCAAAGGGTTCGTCGCCGCTGTGATTGATTGGGGCGAGATCCTGCTCAGAGCGCCGGACGCTTTCGACTTCGTCAAAGCGAAGCGCGCGGTCGAGAAGAAGCTCGCCGAGACGCGGTCGCATTTCCAGCAGCATGAAAGAAGGCTCAAGGACCCGGAATTCCAGCAAAAGGCCAGCCCCGAGACGAGGGCCCAGACGGAGGAGCGTCACGCCGAGCTGGCGACCCAGGTAGGGTTGCTGGAGAAGCAACTGAGCGAGTTGGAGGCCGCCGCCTGATGCCGTGAGCGTCCTCAATCAAATCGGACTCGACGAACTGCTCAGGCGCGCGCTCGCCGAAGATCTCGGCCAGGGCGATATCACCACCGCAGCGACGGTCGCGCCCGAGCAGGCAGGGCGCGCGCGGATTATCGTCAAGGAACCCGAGATGGTGCTCGCCGGCGGTTTCCTGCTCCTGCCCCTGTTCGAGCTTGCCGGCGCCGAGCCGCGAATCAAATCGCTCGCCGTCGAGGGTGCGCGCCTGCGCGCGGGCGACACGCTTGGCGAGATCGAGGGCAAGCTTGCGGCTCTGCTGATTGGCGAGCGCACCGCGCTCAATTTCATCCAGCTATTGTCCGGCATCGCGACGCTCACCCGCCAATTCGTAGCCGCGGTGGAAGGGACGCGCGCGAGAATCGTCGATACGCGCAAGACTCACCCGGGCCTTCGCGCGCTCGAGAAATACGCCGTCCGCATCGGCGGCGGACACAACCATCGATTCGGCCTCGACAGCGGCGTCCTCATCAAGGAAAACCACATCGCGGCCGCTGGCTCGGTGACCGCGGCGCTCAAGCGAGCGCGCGCCGCTGCGCCGCATACGTTTCGGATCGAAATCGAGTGCGAATCGCTCGCGCAGGTAAAGGAGGCGCTCGGGGCGGGCGCCGATGCGATCCTGCTCGACAATATGACGCTCGATGACGTGCGCAAGGCGCGCGCGATGGCGGGAGAAAAGATATTGCTCGAGGTTTCCGGCGGCGTCTCGCTTGAGACCGTTGGTGCGATCGCTGCAACCGGCGTGGACATCATCTCGGCCGGCGCGCTCACCCATTCCGCACGCGCCGTCGATATCAGCATGCGAATCGAGCAGGCCTGACCCCGCGCGCGCCGGCGGGCAACGAAGCGATGCCCTCGAATCCCTACCATCCGATCGAACGCGGCGCCCCGGGGCGAATCGGATGGCGAATCCATTATTTCGACGAGGCCGGATCGACCCAGGAGGTCGCGCGCGAGTTCGCCGCGCAGGGCGCAGCCGAGGGAACCGTCGTGATAGCGGACCGGCAGAGCGCGGGGCGGGGCAGGATGGGGCGCTCATGGCACTCGCCCGCCGGGGTGAATCTCTATGCGACGATAATCCTGCGCCCGAAGATGGCGCTTGCCGATGTGCCGCGCCTCAGCCTGGTCGCGGGCGTGGCCGCGGCCGAGGCGCTAGAGCGGACGGCGCCGGGGCTGGTGTCGCTCAAATGGCCCAATGATGTCTGGCTCAACCGGCGCAAGGCCGGCGGGATTATTTCCGAAGCGGTGACCGACGCGAACCAGCAGGTGGTGTGCGTGCTCGTCGGGATCGGGCTCAACATCAATCTCAGTGCCGATGATATTCCGCCCGATCTTCGCGGCAAGGCGACCTCGCTTCGGATTGCATGCGGCCATCCGTGCGACCGGATCGCGATCGCCGATTCGCTTCTTTCTTTGTTTGACTCCCGCTATATGGAGACGGTTACGCGCGGCTTCGAGGCCGTCCGCGCCCGCTGGCAGAGTTTTTCGGCGCTGACCGGAAAACGCGTGGTCGTAGCCGATGGCGGGCAGCGCGAGTCGGGGGTCGTGGTCGGACTCGACTCCGACGGCGCGCTGCTGCTGGACACTGGCGCCGAGGTCAGGCGGGTCTTGGCGGGCGACGTCTCGATCGAGGGAGCGTACGATTGATTATGAGCGAGCCCGGTTCGCATGAAGTCCGGGCGAAATTCATCTGAGAGGTAGCACTTATGGCTGTGGAGGAAATCGGGCGGCTGAGAACCATCGCAATCGTCGGCCAGGGTGGCGCGGGAAAGACCCAGTTGGCCGAGGCGATGCTTTTCACCGCCGGCGCGACAACCCGGCTCGGGCGCACCGACGATCACACTTCGGTGATGGACGTCGAGCCCGAGGAACTGCACCGGGGCATCACAATCAGCTCCTCGTTTCACCATCTCAACTGGAAGCGGACCGAGATAATTATCGCCAATACGCCCGGCTATAGCGCCTTCCTGCCCGACACGATCATGACGCTGCACGCCGTCGATGGGGCGGTGATGCTCATCAGCCCGGGCGCCGACATGAAGGTTGAGTCGGAGAAAATCTGGGAAGCGCTTACTGAGCTTTCGCTGCCGCGAATCGCGTTCATCTCACGGCTCGATCGCGAGCGGACCACGTTCGCGGCGGCGATGCAGGATCTCGACAAGCGCCTTGCGGCCAAGCCGGTTGTGCTCTCATTGCCAATCGGCGAGGAAACGAGCTTCTCGGGCGTAATCGACGTGCTCGCGATGAAGGCGCTCACGTATCCCGACGCAAGCGGAAAGCCCAGGGAGGACGCGCTTGCGGGCGACCAGGAAAAGACCGCCACCAGCGCCCGAAACGCGCTGATGGAGGCCGTCGCGGAGACCGACGATACGCTTCTCGAGGAGTATCTCGACAAGGGCACGATCGAGGAGGAAAAGCTTCGCACCGCGCTGCGAGCGGCGGTGCTCGCGGGCAAGATCACGCCAGTTTTCTGCGGCTCGGGCGCCCGCAATATCGGGGCGGGGCCGCTGCTCGATGCGATCGCGTGGCTGCTGCCGGCGCCCAACGAGCGTCCGCCCGTAAAGTGCCAGAATCCCGCCTCGGATACGGAGGTGGAGCGCAGCGCCGATCCGGCCGCGCCGTTTTCGGCGCTGGTGTTCAAGACGGTGATCGATCCCTTTGCAGGCAAGCTCTCGATCTTCCGCGTGGTTTCGGGACGCGCGGTCAGCGACGCGACCGTGCTCAACTCAACCCGCGAATCGCGCGAGCGCCTGGGCCAGCTCCTGAGGCTCGAGGGCAAGAAGCAGGCGCCGCTCGCCGCCGCGATTCCGGGCGAGATCGTCGCGGTCGCCAAGCTCAAGGACACCAGCACGGGCGATACGCTGTGCGACGAAAAGTCGCCCGTCCTGATGCCGCCGCTTGCGCGGCCGGCGCCGGTAATCGCATTCGCAATCCGACCCAAGACCAAGGGCGATGAGGAGAAGGCATCGGCGGCCCTCCAGAAGCTCGTCGAGGAGGACCTCGCGCTCGAGATGCATCGCGATGCGCAAACCCACGAGATCATTCTCTCCGGCACCGGGCAGATGCATATCGAGGTGACGGTCGAGAAGCTCAAGCGGAAATTTAATGTAGAAGTTGAACTTCAGCCGCCCAAGGTCCCTTACAAGGAGACGCTCAAGGGGCGCGCCGAGGCGCAGGGAAAATACAAGCGCCAATCCGGCGGCCGAGGCCAGTACGGCGATTGCTGGCTGCGCGTCGAGCCGCTCGCGCGAGGCAAGGGCTTCGAATTCGAGGACCTCATCGTGGGCGGCGTAATCCCGCGCCAGTACATCCCCTCGGTCGAAAAGGGCGTGCGCAACACGCTGGTCGAGGGATTCCTCGCCGGCTATCCGCTGGTGGACATCAAGGTCAGCGTGTTCGACGGCAGTTATCATGAGGTGGACTCCTCGGATATGGCCTTCCAGATCGCGGGCTCGATGGGCCTCAAGGCTGCACTGGAAAAGGCGCGCCCGATCATCCTGGAGCCGATCATGGCGGTTGAGGTCGCGTGCCCCGATGAGTGCATGGGCGACGTGATCGGCGATCTGAACTCGCGCCGCGGCAAGGTGCTGGGCATGGATCGCAAGGGCAACAGCCAGATCATCAAGGCGCTCGTGCCGATGTCGGAGGTGCTCAAGTACGCGCCCGACCTGCGCTCGATAACATCCGGGCGAGGCTCCTTCGAGCAGCACTTCTCGCATTACGAGGAGGCGCCGCCGCCGATCGCGGAGAAGATCATCAAGGAGGCGCAGGCCGCTCGCGAGGCGGCCAAGGAACGCGCTCACGCCTGAGTAGCCGGCGACGATGGCGGTGCGCGGCCGCCATCGAGGCGAATTGCCCTCCTTACAGAATCCCGCGATTCGCGGTACTCTGATCCGGGGGCGGCGATGCAACGATTCTCCGCGGGCACCGGCCTTCTTTCGCGATCATCGCGAACGATGACGCTATGGCACCGCTTGGAAAGGCGCTCATAGTGCTCGGGCTCGTCATGGTCCTGCTGGGCACCTTGGTATGGGGGCTTGGCTCGGTGCCGTACCTTGGCCGCCTGCCCGGCGACATCTACATCCGGCGCGACAACTGGAGCCTCTACTTTCCGCTGACAACCTGCATCCTGCTGAGCATCGTGATAACGCTCCTGTTTTCGTTTTTCGGCAGGCGCTGACAGTGGCCGAGGAAGCCAAAGACACCGGGCAGAGGCGCGCCGAGGTGAAACGGCGCCGCCGCGAGCTGATCGCGGTCGGCATCGCGGCGGCGACACTGGTCGCGTTCGTGCTCGCGCAGACGGAGCTTCCGCCGCTGTCGCGGCACACGTCGCTCGCATCGAACCTGGTCGTAATCTCGCTCTTCAACCTGAGTTTCCTGCTCGGCGGTCTGCTGCTGTTCCTGGTCGGCCGCAATCTGGCGAAGGTGATTTTCGAGCGCCGGCGCGGGCTTATCGGATCGAAATTCCAGGTTCGGCTGGTGGCCGGCTTTATCGTGATCGCGCTGGTGCCGAGCGTCTTCCTGCTCTACGTCTCGGGCGTGTTCCTCACCGCCGATATCGAGACCTGGTTCAATCCCGAGTACGAGCAGGTGCTCGATGACTCGCTCGAGATCGCGCGCACGTACTACCTGAACTCCGCCAACAACGCATCGCATTTCGCCCGCGTGCTGGCCGGACAAATCGCGCGCGAGGGGCTGCTCGCGTCCGAGCGGCGCGCCGACTTGAAGCGCTTCATCGAGCAGCGCCAGCAGGAGTACAACCTGGGCACGATCGAGGTGTTCTCGCAGGATCGCAAGCTCCTGCTGCTCGCGCTCAGCCCCAAGACGCCCACCGGGATTGGCGCATCGCCCGACTCCGCGATCGTCTCCGACACCCTGAAGGGGCAGGCGATGACGCGGACCGATCGGCTGGGCAGCTCCGACGTGATTCGCGGCACGGCGCCGATTTATTCATCGCCGGAATCCGACAGCGTCGCCGGAGCGGTGGTGGTCGATTATTATCTGCCCAAGAGCCTCGCGTCGCGCGCGGCCGGCATCTCGCGCTCGGCCGAGGATTATTTCCAACTGCGCATCCTGCGCCAGCCGATTCGCAACAGCTACACGATTGCGCTGGTCCTGATCGGCCTGGTCGTGGCGCTGCTCGCGAGCTGGTTTGGAATGTACCTCGCGCGCGGCATCACGGGGCCGATCAAGCTGCTCGCGCAGGGCACGCAGGCGATCGCCGCCGGCGACTTGGACCATCGCATTCCGCAGACCGGCAACGATGAGATCGGGCAGCTCATCGGCTCGTTCAACCAGATGACGGCCGACCTGCGCGCGTCCGCGGCCGAGCTCGATCGGCGCCGCCGCTACACCGAGACGCTGCTGCGCAACGTTTCGGCCGGAGTGGTTGGACTCGACCCGGAGGGAATCGTCACGACGATCAACCCATGCGCCGAACGGTTGCTGGGGATCAACGCGATCGATGTCATCGGGTTCCATTACCACGACGCGTTTCAGCCCGCGCTCGCTCGCACGCTCGACGACGTGTTCGCCGCCGCGGCCCGCCCGCCGGATGCGCGGACCACGATCAAAATCGATGTGGCCGGCGGCGAGGCCGAGCTGATGATGACCGCGAGCCCGCTCGGCGACGGGGCGGGCGACGCGCTCGGATCGGTGCTGTTTTTCGAGGACGTGACGCAAATCGCCAAGGTGGAGCGCATGGAGGCGTGGCGCGAGGTCGCGCGCCGAATCGCGCATGAAATCAAGAATCCGCTCACGCCGATCCAACTGTCGGCCGAGAGGATGCGCCGCCAACTGGTCGAGCGGACCGATGGCGCATCCCCGCTGGTCGAGGAATGCACGCGGACGATCATCAGCGAAGTCGAAGCGCTCAAGCGCCTGGTCAACGAATTCTCCGCGTTCGCGCGGATGCCCCATCTGAACCCGGTCCCGGGCGATCTCAATGCGCTGGCGGCCGAAACGGTCGCCAACTTCCGCGATGCGAATCCCGGAGTCGAGTTCGCCGTGACGCTTGCGCCCGAGCTGCCGCAAATCCCGATCGATCGCGATGCGCTCAAGCGGGCGCTGGTCAACCTGCTCGACAACGCGGTCAGCGCGACCACCGCGATCGCGCATAACGGCGACCGCCCCCGCATCGAGGTCCGCACCGCGCATCGAGCCGACTTGGGCCTGGCAACGCTCGAAGTAATCGACAACGGGCCGGGTATCGATCCGCGGCTGCGCACCAGGATTTTCGAGCCTTACTTCTCTAGCAAAAAGGGCGGCACCGGATTGGGCCTCGCGATCGTCTCCGCGATCGTCACCGACCATCGCGGCTTCGTTCGCGCCGCGGACAACAAACCGCGCGGAAGTAGATTCATCCTTGAATTTCCGATAAAAGACACGCAATTCGCAAAGGCGGCTGGCTGAAACCAGACTCGCCGGGCGCTTAAGCGCCGGTCGCGAAGAGAACAAATCGTGAACGAAACTGTATTGGTAGTGGATGACGAGGAGCGGATTCGCTCGTCGCTCAAGGGAATTCTGACCGACGAGGGCTTTCGCGTGGTGGATACCGGCGACGCGCCGCATGTGATGGATCTGATCGCGCGCGAGACGCCGGCGCTCGTGCTGCTCGACGTCTGGATGCCCGACCTGGACGGAATCGAGTTGCTGCGCCGGATCAAGGCCGAACGGCCCGCGGTCCCGGTCATCATGATCTCGGGCCACGCGAATATCCAGAGCGCAGTTGCAGCGACCAGGCTTGGCGCCGCCGATTTCATCCAGAAACCCTTCTCGGTCAGCGGCCTGCTCGCATCGATCTCGCGCGCGCTCGAGGGCGGCCTGGCCGGCGCACACACCGCCGCCGGGACCGCCGCGATGGCCCGAAAGCCCGCGCCTGCGCCGCGCCGCACCACCGGCGCCGCCGTGGCGCAACGAACTATCGCGCGCTCGATCGTGATGGGAGGGCAGGGGCTTCATACCGGCCTCAAGACCGGCGTGATCCTCGATCCCGCTCCCGCCGGCTTCGGGATCGTGTTCTCGTCGCTTGCCGATGACATCGCAGTTCCCATGCGGATCGAAAACGTGACCGACACCGGCTACAACACGACGCTCGCCGCGGGGGGGCGATCGGTCCGCACCGTCGAGCACCTGATGTCGGCGCTGCACGCGTTTGGAATCACGAATCTGCTGGTCAAGACCGATGAGGAATTGCCCGCGCTCGACGGATCGTCGCTCGAGTACTGCCGCCAGATCGCCGAGGCGGGCGTGAGCGAACAGGAGGGCGAGGTCGAGCCGATCGTGGTTGCGAAACCAGTCGTGATCGGGGAGGAAGCGGAGGGCCACGAATTTATCAAGGCGGAGCCCGCCGACCGGCTCGTGATCGACTACACGCTGATCTACCCGCCGCCGATCGGAGTGCAGCGCGTGCATTTCGAGCTGACTTCGCCCGAGGACTACATGAAAGAGATCGCGCCGGCGCGGACGTTCGGCTTCGTGCGCGAATTTCGCAAGCTCACGGAGATGGGGCTGGCGAGCGGCGGCCGTCTCGACAATTTGATCCTCGTGGATGAGCAGAAAATCGTTAACACGACGTTGCGCTTCCCGGATGAATTCGCGCGCCACAAGGTGCTCGATCTGATGGGCGATCTGTACTTGCTCGGACGCCCGCTGCTGGCGCACGTGACCGCATCCAAGACCGGACATTCCGACAATCTCGCGCTGGTGAAGGCGATTCGGGCATCGCTATAGGCGGCTGGTTTGCGGCGGGCGCCTGCCGCACTCGCGCCGCCTGCTTGCGGGGCGCACGCGCCGGACCGCCGACCGCTTATGGAGCTTAAGAACAAGGTCGCGCTCGTAACCGGCGCGGGGCGCCGGGTGGGGCGGGCGATCGCGCTCGCGCTCGCCGATCGCGGCGCGGCGGTGGCGGTCCACTATCGAAGCTCAGCCGCCGCGGCCGACGCAGTGGCCAGGGAAATCGCATCCAAGGGCGGGCGCGCACGGACGTTTCGCGCGGAGTTGGCGAACGTGGCTGAGATCGAAGCGCTCGTGTCCGCGGTGCTCGCGGAATTCGGACGAATCGACGTGCTGGTGAATTCCGCATCGATCTTTTACCGAAGGCCGATCGAGGAAGTCACCGAGCGCGATTGGGACGCGACGCTCGCGGCGAATCTCAAGGCGCCATTCTTCCTCTCGAAATTCGCGGGCCTTGCGATGCGCAAGCAGGGCGCGGGCAAGATAATCAATATCGGCGACTGGGCCGGTATTCGCCCTTACACCAATTACCTGCCGTACACGGTGTCGAAGTCGGGACTGATCGGGCTCACTCGCGCGCTTGCCAAGGCGCTGGCGCCCGAGGTGCAGGTTAACTGCGTCGCGCTCGGACCGGTGATGGCGCCCGAAGAGTACGGGCCCGACGAGGTCGCGAGTCTGGCCGCGGGAACGCTGGTCAAGCGGATGGGCTCGCCCGAGGATGCTGCGCGCGCGGTGCTGTTCTTCTGCGAGGGGACCGACTTCGCAACCGGCGCAACGCTCGTCCTCGACGGCGGCCGCCTGCTCGCCTGACGGCCCGCGACCGGAGCCACATCGCGGCTGTGAAAAAATTTCGAATCACTCCGATTAGCGGCCGCACCGCGGTCCTGGCAAGCGGCGGACTGGATAGCTCGGTTCTGCTCGCCGATCTCGCGCGCCGCGGGCGCCACGTTTTCCCGGTGTACGTTCGCTCGGGCCTCAAGTGGGAGCGCGCCGAACTCTCGATGGTCCGCAAATTCATCCGCGCACTCGAGGGCGGTCGAATCGAGCCGATCGCGGTGCTAGCACTTCCGATGGCGGATGTGGCCGCGGGACATTGGAGCATCACCGGCCGCAACGTACCCGGCTTTGCCGCCGCGCTCTCGTCCAATTACATACCCGGCCGCAATTTGATCCTGCTTGCGAAGGCCGCAGTCTATTGCGCGCGCAATCGGATCGGGGAACTCGCGATGGCATCGCTTGCGAGCAATCCGTTCCCCGATGCGCGCCCGCAGTTCCTGCGCGCGATGGAGCGTGCGATCGCGCTGGGAGTCGGACTGAACCTTCGCATCACGACGCCGTTTGCCGCGATGTCGAAGTCGGACGTGATTCGGCGGGGCAGGGCGATGCGGCTGGATCTCACGCTGTCGTGCGCGCGGCCGCGCGGCGGAATCCATTGCGGCCGATGCACGAAGTGCGCGGAGCGAATCGAAGGCTTCGCCGCGGCGAACGTCCCTGACCCGACCCGCTATGCGCGCCGGCGATCGTCAATCCACGTCGAGCATTAGCGCGTGAAGAAGGCATCCACGGCGCCCGCGAGCGTGGCGACATGCGGGTGCGTCGCGGCGCGTGCCTGCTTGCCCGCTCAGGACGGCTTGTGAAATTCGATGTGCGCGTTCTTGGCGAGCTTCTTGAGCAACTCCCGCACGACCGCGTCCTGATCGTAGTCGAGCAACACCATCGCGATCTTCGCGCTCGACTCCTTGAGCGATGCGAAGGTCTCGCCCTGTCGCGCGGTCACTTTGATAAAGCTGAACCCCAGGTTGGACTCGACGATCTCCGTGAGGTGCCCCACCGGCGTCGCGAACACGAGCTTGTCCACGACCGGCGGAAGCTGGCCGGGCCGGAACAATCCCAGGTCGCCGCCCTTGGGCGCCGACTGTGAATCCTCGGAGTACTTGCGGGCGAGCGCGGCGAAATCCTTGGTCTTTTGCGCTTCGGCGTAGAGTTTCTGGATCTTGCGGCGCGCGGCGTCCTTCTGCGCGTCGGTTGCATCCTCGGACAGCTTCACCGCGATGTGCGAGATTCGCACCTGCCCCGGGTCTTTCACGAACAGGTCCTTATGTTCGACGTAATATTTCTGGATTTGTTCGGGAGTGGGGCGGACGTGATGCGCGCGGAACTCGTCATCGAGCATCTTCTCGATCACCATCGAGTCGCGCACCGCCTTGAGGAGGTCCGGATCGGGCGGTCCCGACTTGGCCAGTTCCTCGCCGCTGCTGCTGGCGAGATTGTACTCGCGCGCGCGTTGCGCCACCTCGGCATCGGGCACCGTCACATTGCGGCGGTGAGCCTCCTCGATCAGCAATTGGCGGCTGATCAGGTTTTCGGTCGCATCCTTCCAGACCGCTTTTTCCTCCTCGCTAGTGGCCGCATTGATGAGGCGCTCTTCGGTCTTGGCGTAATCGCCGACCTGTCCCACGGTGATCGCGGTCCCATCGACGGTGACCGCGACGGGGTCCTTCGGGTCCGGCTTGACGAGCGGAATGATTCCGAGGAATCGCTGCTGCCAGCTAAGTCCGGATTCTCCCATTTGCGCGCGCGCGATGGCCGGGCTGCCGAGCATCGCGGCGAGCGCGACCGCGCCCGCCACGATTCGGAGCCGTACCGGCACAGTCGGATGTTTCCTCATCACTGCTATTGCCGGCTAGCGCGGTTCCTGACGATGCGCCGGCGCGGTGCGCGATGGGACGGGGGCGGGCGCGTAGGCGGTCTGGCATGGTGGTCCCGGCGCGAAGAAGTGCGCGACTGTCGCCGGCGTGGCGCCCATGAAGATCATGCTCGATGAGCGTGTGCCGTAGTGGCCCAGATGAAGGCATAGCGAGTTAGGCCTTGGGCCGTCCGCGCTGTTGATTCGGGAATCCAGTTCCGTGTTGTGATCGGCGAGCAGCGCGCCCAGCGCCGGTCGCATCGAAATCGGATCACGCCGGAACGCCTCGCGTGCGCCCAGCTCCGCGAAGCGCTCGTATGCGCGGCTGATCCGGGGACATTCGAAGTCATCCAGGTTCAGATTGGTGAGCATATGGAGACCGGGCTCGAGCCGCACCAGTTCGATCTCGCCCGCGCGATTGTATGCGACGTAGGCATCCTCGCGCGATGCGATCAGCAGATTGAAGGGGTTATAGTCGCCGCCGCGCTGCGAGTGCGCATACTGCGCCGCCTCGATTACCGTCCGCCGCCTGAGCGCATCGAGGCACAGCAGGCCGCGCGAGCGTGCATCGGCGTTGGGTCCATTGGCCGTTCTGCGATTCAGCAACCCGGCCACGACGCCATGCTCGTTGATCCCGAGCCAGGTTCCGCCCGCGCGCAGGTCCTTGCCCCCGACGATGTACGGATCCTCGTTGAGCATGATCGGGTCCGATGCGGGCCGATCGAGGAACTCGTCACGGTTGGCGACGACGACCAGCGGCCACTCGGCGGAAACCCGGAAATAAATCGCGAGCGTGCACATCCTGGCTCTAAACTTGGCAGGATAGGGCCGAGCCCCACAAGAGGGGTGGCCCGCGGCCCGGTCTGGTAAGCTTGGATGCGTGGAACCGGGCGATCGATTCGACGTGATCCTGATCGGCGCGGGGATTATCGGCAGCTCGCTCGCGATGGCGCTGGCCGAGCGCGGAGCGGAGACGCTCGCCGCCGAAGTGGACCTCACCGGACGGCTGAGTTCGAGCGAGAAGAACGCGGGCGGAGTGCGCGCCACCTGGTGGCAGCCGGTCAATATCAGTTTGTGCCGCGCGTCGATCGAGTACTACGAGGGTATCGCGGCGCAGATCGGGTTTCGGCAGAAGGGCTATCTCTGGCTCTACGATGCGGCGACCTGGCCCAAGGCCGAAGAGCGGCTGGCGCTCCAGCGCGAACTCGGACAGCCGATCGAGGCGCTCACCGCGCGCGAGGTTAGCCAGCGCGTGCCCGAGATCGACCGCCTCGACGGCATCGCGGGCGCTACCTTCTCGCCGCGCGACGGCCTGGTCAACTCGAACCTGCTCAAGCAGCACTACCGCACTCGCGCGCGCGCGGCGGGCGCACAATTCGCCGACCGGCTGTTCGTGCTCGCGATCGACGTGGGCGCTGCGGGTGTGCGGCTGGAATGCTGGCAATCGGACCGCCCGCTGACAGACGCCGGACTGATGCGCCTGATGACCCAGGATGAGCCGGGCGAGGCGGAGAGCGGGCGGCTGTTCGATCTTCATGCCGATTCGATCGTGATCACGGGCGGCGCGTGGTCGGCCCGCGTGCTCGCGCAGCTTGGGCTGCGCAATTTGACCCAGCCTGTGCGCCGCCAGATATGCCTGGTGGACAATCGCACGACGAATCTCGACAAGTACGGGATGATCGTCGATACCTCGGGCCTGTACTTCCACAACGAGGGGCCGCACATTCTCGCCGGCTACTCCCCGCCTGAGGAACCGCCCGGGTATCACTTTC
>Ga0187770_10000114_pt1 | contig 35699 bp, 33 predicted proteins | sample 0116_SJ02_MP02_2_FD_133154 | JGI IMG/M metagenome (GOLD analysis project Ga0187770, IMG submission 133154) | Tropical peat soil microbial communities from peatlands in Department of Meta, Colombia - 0116_SJ02_MP02_20_MG | ecosystem: Environmental > Terrestrial > Soil > Wetlands > Peat | place...
GAAAAGCTATGACTGAAGAAACCAAACCAGAAACCAACGATCAACCACAAACCAAAGACCAACAGGAAACACCGAAACCAGAATTACTTGTACTAAAGACGGGTTACGGCCATCACGCCAGCCCTTTACCATCAAATTTCTTCAACACCACAAGACTTCTCGAATACCACAACTTCCAAGACCCAAAAATCCTAAACGTCCTAATCCAGATGAAGAAAGATAACAAAAGTGACTACACAATAAACTTCACAAGAAAAGCATTGTCATACCTAGCCAAACACACCAGCCTATCGGAAATATTGAATAAGAAAATTCAATTTAAATAAGAAGGATAATGTTTTAGTGAGCGCCAGGTCACGCATATAAGTAACACTAGGATGGTCACGCACTTTATTAACTGGGTGAGCCTATTTTTAAGGGGAGAGAGGAACAATTGAGGCCTGGAGTTGTCATCGGTTCAATAATCCTTGGACTTATTGGATTCTTTATTCTCCCCTTCGGAGCCATTTTCTTGCTTTTAGCCCTTATTTTTTTTATATATGGTTTGGTAGCTAGCCCCCATGAGCCTATTCAGAATGTGACAACTTCTCCACCCCCTCCTTCTTCTCCTTCGGTTGTGATATTATGTCCCCAATGCAAGAGCCCCATACCTAACGATGCAAATTACTGTCCAAAATGTGGAGCTGACACAAGAGCAAGAGCAAAGGAGATAATCAGAGAAAAAGAAGTGATTATCAAAATACGATGTCCTTACTGCGACAAACTATACGATGAAACTCTTGACAAATGTCCATATTGCGGTGGCAAACGTTAGGGCGCGCCCACTTTAACAATCCCCTTTGCCTATAGATTTTAACCCAACTTTTTCCCGAATTCACAGTAGAACCATAACACCCAATAAATGAATAGTCACCGTATTTGTACTTGAAAAACTCTGCAAGAAACCTCTTGATTTCCAAACTGTTCCCAGCGTCTCCAATCCACATCATAGCGCGCGCACGAGACAGAGAAAAAAATTTTCAAACCTGAACTGGTTTCTTCAAGGTTTTGAACCGTAGCGCGTCAAACTTTTTATTCTGAAGCAAGCATTATTAAGCAGGTCGAGGGAAGCGGTTTGAAGGCTTATATCCTTGTCAACACCGAAGCCAACGCACTGTGGAACGTTGCAGAAACTGCGCTCAGAATCCCCAGCGTCAAGACAGCTGAAGCAGTGACAGGGACAGTCGATGCGGTAATCTTGGTGGAATTCTCTAAATTGGATGAATTGGGAAGTATGATAGCCAAGATCCAAGGACTTAGAAGTGTACAGAGAACTCAGACGTTGCTCGTTGTTCCAGCGCCTGTTAGAGAATGAGCTTGCGCCACGCATCATTTGTTTGGATTTGTTCAAGGCCAGCCTCGAATTAGCCCTATCGCGCGAGCTATTGCTTTGCGGCTGATTACAGATAGAAGCGCGTTCCAGAAGCATTAAATATTTGAAGGATCGGTATCACAATTACCTAGTGTCGCATTAAATGAGATACTAGGAAGAGAGTGCCACTAGGGTTTTGAATCTCCTTTCTCCTAGGATTCGCCTAGGTTCGGCACTCTCTACAGATCTCTCCCTTCTCGTTCGGCACTCTCCTCACGAGATTATTCAAAGACTATTCTTATCCTTTGTGGAACTTAGTTCTACACATAGCCCGCGCGTTTAGGTGTAGACTTCACTGAAACTGACGCTTTGAAATAAAACTTGCCTCTTATTTAGCGCGCGCGAGTGTCTGAGGTTTAAGTTTTATCGCTGGTAAATCTCTTTAATCAACCAGTCTAATCCAAGTTCTTTAAGCTTCTCAGGAGTTGGTTTGCCATTTTTGTCCCATCCACGAAACTTGTAATAAGCGTCCAAGAGTGGTTCCAGATTTACTACATGTCCTTTAGCTGGGCCTTCGGGCAATGGTTCTTCTAACAACCTTTTTGGAAGGGTGTCATCGGCTCTGGTTAATCCTTCTTTCACGCTGAAGGCTCTTTCAAGGTTGTAGATTCTCTCTCCAGTTCTTCTAAAGTCGCTTGCAGTGAACTCCCAGCCTGTAAGACTCGCTATCAGAGTTGTCCAGTCCTCTGCAGTTAACACCATCCCCATGAATTTGCAGCCTCCGATGGCGTCGAAAACGGTAAACGCATCTTCCATATCCTTGACAAGCTTTGCGGTCTCTGGTATTTCCTGAAGTATATCTCCGAGATCGCATTCTTCAATGATGAGGTAAGGTATTGACATAAAAGATGGGCCCTCCACGTAAGCCGTGATGTGGCAGCCTCCACGATTTGAAGAAGCATACGCTAACCCAGTTATCTTGGCAGCCCGGGGGTCATAGCCTGGGAGCTCCAACCCCTTAACGTGCATAGCAAACCTTTCGGAGCCCTTCCCCAGTTTTTTCGACATCCTTTTCGTTCCTTCAGCCAGCAGGTCACCAATACCCTCCCTTTTAGCTATCTTGTGCACGAGTTCTAGCATGACATCAGGATCGCCAAATTTAAGCTCTAACCCACCTGTGTCCTTTTTGGTCAGTATTCCTCTCTCATAGCATTCCATGGCAAAAGCTATCGTGTTTCCAGCAGAAATCGTGTCGAGACCGTACTCATTGCACAGAAAATGCGCCAACGTAATCGCTTCCAAACTATCGATGTCGCACATGCCACCGAAAGATCCAAGAGACTCGTATTCTGGTCCCTCTCCCTCGCTTGCGTATGGGCCTGACCTGATTTCACTTAGTCTTCCGCAAGCGACTGGACACGCAAAGCAAGCTTTTCCTTCCGTAAGAATTTTTTCATTGATTGCAGTTCCGTTTATACTGTCTGAGGCTGGAAAGACTCCAGTCTGCCAATTTCTCGTGGGAAATCCACCACGGACGTTCACCATGTCAACTCCGGCGGCTGTCCCATAAACTCCAATAGTCATTTTCAACAAGCTCTCATTAACCCAGTCGTACCTCTTTTTGGCTTCTTCCTTGTAGGCCTCTTCATTCGCCACTTCAATCTTCATCGTTCCTTTCGAAGCAACAGCTTTCAAGCGCTTCGAACCCATTACGGTCCCCATGCCGCACCTTCCAGCCGCTCGACCCCAGTTTGGTCGATCAGCGTCATTGATGATAGCAGCGTACCTGACCAAATTCTCTCCAGCGATGCCTATGCAAGCGACATGGAATTTCCCTCCAAGCTCCTCTTTAATCAATCGCGTAGTTTCTGAGGTGTTTTTGTTCCAGAAATCCTTAGCACCTTTAAGCTCGGCTTTCCCGTCGTCTGTAACAAGACAGACTGGTCTCGGCGAGATTCCCTCGAATATGACTCCGTCAAACCCCGATCTCTTAAAGGCTGCTCCCCAATAACCACCCGAGTTTGCTTGTCCCCAGAAACCCGTAAGGGGAGACTTGGCGACAACAGTGTATCTTCCAGTACTCGGAGACGGGGTCCCCGTCAAAGGCCCTGTCATGAATATGAGCTTGTTTTCTGGACCCAACGCGTCCACTCCCTTCTCAACCTCATCAAAAAGATACTTCGTTGCCAACCCACTTCCACCCAAAAACATCTTCAAAACACTCTCGTCAGGAAATTCCTCGGATATCTCCCATTTTGACAAGTTAACTCTCAAAATCTTTCCCATGTACCCAAACATTCTGAGCACTCCTCAATAAGAAAAGTCATGAAAACCTTCTATTATCGTTTTCTAGCCGGTTAGAGCCAGAGGCCTACTTCTTCGGCTAGAAGTCTACTTTCTTTCCTTCATAAGCATAGATTATGAGCTTTTTAATATCTTCGACATCTGGAACTCTTGGATTCATAAAGGTGCATAATGAATTCGCTGCTCTGGTCACCAAATCATCCAGTCTCTTCTCGAAATCTCCTCTGCTTATTCCCAATTCCTTGATAAAACCTGGTGCTCCTACCTCACGTTCAAGCCTCTTGACGGCTTGCACCAATTCCTTCACCGCTTCCTCGTCTGTTTTAGCTTCAATGCCGATTTCTCTAGCAATATCAGCGTATCTTTCCATAGCGTCTCTTGCGCTGTACTCGATTGAGCATGAAAGGAAAAGGCCTACCGATCTACCGTGCGGGACGTGGAAAACGGCTCCAAGGGAGTGGCCCATGGCGTGGGCGATGCCTACCTGCGAGTTGCTGAAGGACATTCCCGCCATCGTGGCCGCGTTATGCATCTTCTCCTTGGCCTCTTTATCTTCAGGATTCTTGTATGCCCTTGGAAGATACTTAAAAATAACCTGTATCGCTCTGATTGCCAAAGCATCTGAGAAGTCGTTCCTCCATTGAGAGACATACCCCTCTATCGCATGTGTAAGTGCATCCAGACCAGTGTCCGCCGCCACTCTAGGAGGCATAGATTTTGCGAGTTCAGGATCAAGTATATCTATATCAGCCACTATCTCCCTAGACGTGAGTTCCATCTTCCTGCACTCCTTCACGTCGGTGATCATCGTAACCCAAGTCGCATCGGAGCCTGTTCCACTCGTTGTCGGGATGCATATCAATCGCGCTTTTTGCCTAAGTCCAAGCTTCTCAAGCGGGTTGATGGCTGCCACCTCCATGTCAGGGCGCTCGTAGAGAACCCATATCGCCTTTGCAGCATCTATGCAGCTACCCCCTCCAAGCCCGACAAACCAGTCTGGACCGTATTTCCTGGCCAATTCAGCTCCCCTCGTCACATTTTCGGCGGACGGCTCAGTCTCAACCTCATCAAAGATCTCTACCTTCAAACCCGCTTGCTTCATGTAGCCCGCCACTTTATCCGCAAAACCCAGTTTTTTTATCACTCTATCCGTGACGATGAAAGCTCGTTTCCCCTCGACTGTTTTCAAGTACTCGAGCGCGTTTTCACCAAAAACTATTGTTCTTGGGCTAGTGAATTCCCACATTATAGGTTCTCATATCACGTTCTGAACAATGGAGGGTTTAATAGAGGAAATCTGTTGGAACCTTCGTATTCGTCTTCACCATCTCGTTTGCGGCTTTAGCGTATTTCATGACCTTCGCCATGTTACCCTTAAGCTTCATTTGGCGAGTCAGCAGTGCTCGCGTCGGGTCTAACTCTCCCCTGATTAGCTTCTTCCAGTTTTCGTAGGAGCCTTCATAAACGAACGCCGTTTTCTTCGCGTCCCTGCTGGACACCATGTAGGCGTCTCGGCACTTTCCATGCCAAAGATCCACGTAGAAAACGAACTCTTTCTCTATTGGCCCACCAGCAGTTATTATAAACAAGAAATCGCCCTCCCAGTCCTTCGCCGCTTCAGCGTATTCTTTGTTCTTGTTAAGCTCTTCCGTCCAGGCCTTGATCCACTCTTCACTTGGATACTTATACTTCTTTTCTGCCATACCATATCCCAGTTAACACAATATCGGTTATCTTAAAAATCTTGTGCCGATAGTTCCATGCGCGCTGACAGCATTGGCAATGTTGATAAGTGGAAAGGGACGTATTAATGATAGGAGACCTGCCAATAATGAATCAGGAAATTTACAGAAAACTGGCTCAGAAGCTTGACGGTATTCCCAATGGTTTTCCCCAGACTGAAAGCGGTGTTGAGTTGAAGGTCTTGGCGAAGATATACACGCCTGAGGAAGCCGCGCTTACGTCTGAGATGAAGCTAACACCAGAAACTGCAGAACAGATTGCTCGCAGAATCGGTAAGGATCCAGCTAAGACTGCCTCACTCTTGGAGGAAATGGTGAGGAAGGGCTTGATTCGCGCCGTAGATGAAGGGGAACAATGCAAATTCGGCCTTATCCCGTGGGTAGTCGGTGTCTACGAAAACCAACTCGGCAGGCTTGATGAAGAATTGGTCCAATTACTTGAAGAGTGGTTTGCTGAAGGAGCGGTTCAGTGGGCTGGTGTTCTCAATACATTGCCTTCAATTCACAAAGTTATTCCTGTGGAGAAAAGCATTCCCTTTGAGGTTCAGATTTTTCCTTATGAACAGGCCTCCGCTTTGCTGGACAACGCTAAATCCTTTGGAGTGAGAAAATGTATTTGTCGAGTCCACAGAGGGTTGGCAGGCCAGCCCTGCAAGTATCCTTTAGAAACGTGTGTGGTTTTTGCACAGGCCGAAGGAGCTTTTGACGATGACCCAGACACCAGAACAATCACGAAGGAGGAAGCTATCGGAATCTTGCGGAAGACTGAAGAGGCTGGTTTGATCCATTCTTCGGCCAACGTTCGTGAAGGCCATGAGTATATCTGCAACTGCTGCACCTGTTGCTGTGGACTAATGCGCTCTCTCTATATGTTTGGCTTGGAAAACTCTGTGGCCAGGTCCGATTTCCGTGCAACGGTAGACCCGGAAACGTGCACAGGATGCGGTACGTGCGTGAAGCGTTGCCAATTTGGCGTGCCATCAATTCTGGATGATGTATCTCATGTAGACGAGAGACGTTGCGTCGGATGTGGTCAATGCGTGACGACTTGTCCCTCTGGAGCAATGACTTTGGTGAGAAGATCGAAAGATCAGATTTCGCTGACTCCTCGGGACGCGAGAGAGTGGACAGTGGAAAGGGCTAGGAAACGAGGCATTTCTCTGCAAGAACTGGGGGGACTTGACCTCCCGACCGCGTCAAATGCACGCGCGCGCATTTTAGCGAGCGGTCACAAGAAAAAGACACGATAGTCAGTTGATGCTACAAGAGGCCGGAAAAACACAAAAGCTTGCCACTCACAACAAGCGCGCGCAAGGAAGGTATGTTTCGAGCAATACTTCGTCTATCTTTGACACCTCGGTGGGCAACTTCTCTGCCCCGAAGGCTTTACTTCCCATTAGAAGCAGCTTGACGCCTACGAGTCCTCCTTGACTTGCCACTGAGGCATTACACTTATCACTTTTGCCTTTCTTCCACCCTGATCTCCATTATGATATGTCCCCATCCTCCACAGGCTACTCCAACATCGAAACATCCTGTCCTCCTGAACCTGATTCTGTTAGGATCAGCTCCTGCGTAGATGAGTTCGTTGATTGCAAAAATGAACTTGGGTAATTCCGCTAGTGCATAGATGCATATTCTCTTCGGATTCTTCTTGGTTAACAGGTTGCCTGAGCCATCAAAAATGAACTTGTCACCAACTCTGTGCTGGCTGTTGCAGTTTTTGGACTCCACCACCTCGGCAATAATCGTTTTGTTCATCAGTTCGGATGCCTTTTCCATGACATCAACGTTACGCGGATTCTTCCTAAATCTTTCCATTTCTTCATCATCATAACCAAGGTGTGTTTGCATAAACTTCCAAAAATTTTCGTCAACTCCCATAGGATATACCCCTTCCAAATAGAAATGTCAATATTGGCGCACTTATGTCTTGTTCTAAGTTGCTAAAGCGCCTGCTATATTGTGCGCGCTTGCTTGTGTTCAAGTTTCTTACGAATTATGCGTGCTAACAAAAACTGGATACGTAACGAGAATCTCCCGCACAATTCCCCATTTTTCTCTATTCTCTCTATGTCTCATTTTTAGAGTTGATGAATGTTGACAGAATACAGATTAATCGTTGAACCTGGCGCACGCAACATAAGGTTATCATACAATATTAATATAAGTGATTTTCAAAAGAATGAAGGGAACAAGATGACTCACGAAGACGTTGACTTATCAGTTCTAGACCGACCGGAAATACTGCAAATAGTTTTCTATCCTCGGAAAAGCTACACTAAGTTCCTTGCTCCTGATGCGAAGGATCATTTTATTGAAGTCGAGAAAGGGATCAAGATTGGATGTCGATATCATACAATAGGAAAAGACTATCCTTCTTTGCTTTATTTTCACGGTAACGGCGAGATTGTCGATGATTTGGATATGCTCGCACCTCTGTTCAATGACATTGGAATCAACCTGTTCGTAGCAGGCTATCGCGGATATGGATTAAGCAACGGTACGCCAACGGTAACTTGCATGATCAGGGACTCTCACCGAATCTTTGAGGGGTTCAAGAAAATAGTTGAGGACTACGGTTTCATAAAGAGCTTCTGTGTCATGGGTCGCTCACTTGGAAGTTTTTCAGCGATAGAACTGGCTTACAACTATCAGGACGATATCCAAGGGTTGATAGTTGAAAGTGGACCCTCGAATAATCTTAGGCAGTATGTTTCATCAATGGTTCCCTTGGATCATCCAATCTGGAGAGATGACAGCACATTTCTCAACAAGGTAAAGTTGCGGTCAATCTCTAAGCCGACCTTAATAATTCATGGTGAGCAGGACAGTCTGATTCCAGTGGATGAGGGAAAAGAGTTGTATGAGAACTCTGCTGCAAAGGACAAACGACTCGTAATCATACCAAATGCTGATCATAACGATCTATTCATGGTAGGAGAAGAGCAGTACTACAGGGCAATCAAAGAATTTGTAAAAGATTACAGCTGACATTGGAAAATGGAGTAATCAATCGTGTAGAAGACAAGCGCGCCCTACGTGCAAGAGTGAGTTTAAGAGATGCGCGCTGAAAAAAGCAACCATCAACGTTGTGCACGATCCAAAACGACCGTGAACTTAAAATGTCCCCGAAACCGATTCTCATCCAATAGATTGAAGGAATGGGTGGAAGTTGTGATGAGGAGGAAAGGCTTGGACGAGGATCTGAAGCATTTTGCCGAACTCGCCGTCCGAATGGGAGCAGTTGAAGCGAAAGCAATTGACCCAAAAAGCATTGTTGTCAAAGACTGGGTTAGGCTCAAATGTCAATACGGTTGCGGGAATTATGGCAAATCTCTGACCTGCCCACCTTACAGCCCAACACCAGAACAGACGAGAAAAGCTCTGAAGGGTTATTCACGGGCAATCCTTATGAAGGTCCGAGACGAATCGATAGGGATGCATGACATGATTGCCAAATTGGAAAGGCACGTTTTCCTCTCTGGATACCATTCTGCCTTTGGAATGGTCGCCGGACCCTGCGAACGATGCGAGAAATGCAACCTCCAACACTGTGTTTATCCGAGACTGGCAAGACCCTCCTTGGAATCCTCCGGCATAGACGTTTATGCCACTGCAAGAAAGAACGGATTCCACATCCAAGTCTTGAAAACCCGAAGACAAAAGCCCACGTACTATGGACTACTACTTGTCCAGTAGGCGTTGCCAAGAAAGTTTTTCTCCATTCCTTACCGCTGAGGTATAAAATGCTAATGCTCAACCTGGACCACCACAAGAACAAATCAGATATTCCAAATGCAGTAGCAACACTTAGCTCGCGCGATTTAGAAACTCTAAAACAGAAGAAACCCTGTTTTGCTCTTCCTCGTAATATGTTACAGAAAATCAAGTCGCACTGCTTTGCTTCGCGCCAAGCGCTGGATTGTGAGCAATTTCCGTCACTTTTGTTTTTTCAGATCTTCTTTTTTGAGGGGCAGTTCACTTTCTAGGTATTCTTTGTTGCTCATCTTCTTGATCCTCAGATACCTTTCTGAGCCTTTCGAGGTTTCTTTTTCGTGAATGTTGATTTCTCCGTCGAAAAGATCCAGGATCGCGCGAGCATCTTGCGAAGAGTGCATTTCAGGATCCAATACCGCAAGAGTTGTAAATCCCGCTGACTTCAATTCTGTCATGAGTGCAGTCAGCCACCTTCTGGTCTGAACCGCATGATGCTGCAAAAGAACATCTGAGACTAGGCTTATGCAAATTCTTCTCGAGTCCTTCAACGAGGCACCTAGTTTGCGGATTGTTGAAGTCAGGGCGATGCTGATGTCTGTTAGGTTTTCGACTCCTTTCAACTTGAACACGTTGGGTGTTTCTCTAACAATTGCGTCTGACTGGGGATTACAGACGAAGAGGTAGAAGTTTGATTGAAACTCTTCTGCGAGAGGTTTTGCAAGACCTGGATCTATCGTGACGTAGAATGTAGCTTCGCCCTTCCTTGCTCCTGTCTCAAGGAAACTCTTGACTAGCAGATCCCTCTCATCACAGGAAGGTGAGGTTAGAACAACAGAATAGCCTGAAGGCAGCCCGCCACACAGCAGCTTGTCAAGATCCCCGAGGCCTATGGGAACATAGCCAGTGGGTTTAGGCTCAACGGCTACTTTACCCGTTTCTATGAAAGCTATTCTTGCTTCCACTTTTTCAATGTCTTTCTTGGCTCCTATCTTCTGGAAAATCTCTAACGCTTGGTCCAGCAGGTCATGGGCTTTTTCTCTGTCGCCGGGTTGGTCTCTTTCCAAATACGCGCGAGCATATTCGTAGAGGACGTGTTTGGCGAAGCCGTAGACGTTCCATTGTCTTGCGCCTAATGCTTCGTGTTCTCGGAGGCTTTTTTCAAAGAGCCCGATGGATTCGTCCCATTTCTTCTCTGCCCGAAGCAGCATTGCCCTTGCTGCGTCTTCATTGGCGATGAGTTGTTTGTCCTGTTTTTCGTGGGCAAACTTGTGCATTTCGTCAAGTAGGTCTCTTGCTTTGACAATTTCGGCTAGTTCTGCGTGATTCATAGCAATCCAATGATAATAGTACATCTGCCAAGCTTTTTGTCCGGCCTTTTCATAGATTTCAGACTGTCTGTCAAAACATTCCTTGGCTTTGGCATATTCGCCGCTGTCATAGTAGGACCATCCGAGATTTCCGTAGCTGTTCAAGATTGATTGAGTAAGGTTTGTTTTTTGGGATAGGCTTAACGATTCTTTTAGGTACTGTTCGCCTTTGTTCCAATCTCCCAACACATGATAGCCGCCGCCAAGTATAAGTGTTGAATTGCTGAGGTTGAACAAATTACCTGTCTTCCTGCTCAATGCGTCGTATTCCTCTGCCAAGGTAACTGCCTTTTCCATGTTTCCCATGCCGAAATGCATTCCTGCCAACATGCCTTCAAGCCAGGCTATACTCTCAATTTGCCCTGCTTTCTTAGCTAGTTCTAATCCTTCCTCATAACAACGTAGTTTTCGTTCACTTTCCTCTGCCGGAAGGTCATTCGCAAGGTTGTTATAAGCACGAAGTGCTACGCCAACATAGCCGTTGTCGAGGGCCATTTTCAAGGCTTTTTCATGGCAATCAACGGATTCTTTTATTTCTCCTTTAGCGCCAAACACGTTTCCCAAGGTGTCATATGAGATTGCCATAGCTTCAGAAGCGCCCAGCTTTTTGGCGAGTTCCAGAGCCTTCTCAGCCCATGAACGAGCCTTCTCCATATCTTCAGCAAAAAACGACATCCTGGCTCTTGCAGCGTAAACGGTTGCCAACTCGACGCTTTCGGCCGCGGCTTCCAAAATCCTCAAAGCCTCATCAAAATGCTCCCGAGCCTGTTCCGCTTTACCGACCTCCTGCCAGAGGATAGCCGCCATCTTGCGGTTCAGTTCTGCAACTTTTTCTTTCTCATCAAGTTGCTTCCAAAGCAACAACGCATCGTTCCAACGCTTCAAACAGAGGTCATATTCTCCGACGATACTTTCAATTTCTCCAAGGGTCTCCAGAACACGCGCTCTTTCTCTGCACTCCCCTTTCTTCTGGTCAAGCAGTCCAAGGGCCGACTGGAGATACGAAATCGCCTCAGTATTGGCATAAACCTTCACAGCCTTTTCTCCAGCCTTCAAGAAATAGCCCAGTGCCTTCTCTTTGTCTCCACCCTCAAGAAAGTGGGAGGCCAGCTCTCCAAAATGCTCCTCAATTGTCTCAGCGTAAACTTTCTCCAGGGCGCACCCCACGACGCCGTGAAGCTTCTTTCGAGTCAAAGGACTAACTTCTTCATAGATAACATCTCTCACCAATATGTCGGCAAAACTACAAATTCCTTCTCCACGAACAATCCTTTCTTTAATCAACCCGGTCTTGAACATCTTATCCATCAATCTTAACATCCTGTCTTCCTCGATGCCAGTGATTGCACGCATCGCTTCAACAGTGAAATCGTTTCCAATGAAGGAAGCCGTTGTCAGAACGTTCTGACAGTCGTCATCCAGCCGATCAAATCTCGCCTTCACAACATTCCTGACGCTTTCCGGAAACTCAATGCCAGAGACATCTTTGAAAGCCCATCTTTTCCCTTCACGGTAGATAACCCCCTCTTCCTTCAGAGACTTCACCACTTCCTCGGCAAAGAACGGATTCCCTCTGGTCTTCTCATAGACAAGCCTACAAAACTCTGTTGGGACATCATCCTCTTCAAGCATCTGCTTGATCATTTCCGAAATGTCGTCCACAGACATTCGCTTCAGAGAAATAGACTGTGGCAAGCGTTCCCTGTTCAATTCCGTCAATACCGGAGTCAAGGGATGCTTAGCATCAAGGTCAGTGCTGCGGTAAGCCCCCAAAAGCAGCAGAGGCGTCTTCTGCACGCCGCGAGCAAGATAGTGCAAGAGTAAGAGTGAAGACGGATCAGTCCACTGCAAATCGTCAAGAACAACAAGCAGGGGAGTCTCTTGGGAGATGTTGGTGATGAACTGTGAGACCGCCTCAAACAGCCTGTTCTGCTCCTGTTCAGGGCTTATCGGAATAGATTGGGGGATCGTCCTAAGCTTCTGGCCGATTTCTGGAACCAGCTTGGCAACTTCAGCAGGATAGAAACCGATGACCCTGTACAACTGTTCAGGAGTGCATTCTCCCAGATAGTCCTTGATAACCTCCTTCCAGAGAACGTAGGGAGGAACACCGTCCATCCTGAACAGTGCTGGGCATCTGCCATACAAGACCCGCACTCCACGTGACCGTGCATAAGCACCGAGTTCTCTAGTCAGCCTCGTCTTGCCAATTCCCGCCTCTCCATGGAGAAAAACAAGCCCACCCTCACCGTGAACTGCCCCGTAGACAGCCTCCTTCAAAACACTCATTTCTTCAAGCCTGTCGATGAGCGGAATCTCCTTTGCAGCAATCGGACGAGGACTGGGAATGCGACCACGCTCAATAGAATCCAAGGACACCCCTCCGCCTTAACTATCAATAGAACATTACTAAATTTGCATTCTTATTGCTTGTGGAGAGGTTTAGCGCGTGCATCTACTGAGCTCGGGCACTAAGCTTATCCGTATTGTTGCCTTTCAACTCGGGCAAGTTTTTTCTTCTTCCGCTTCTCTTCTCTTTCTCTCTTTTTCTCAGGTTTAGGTTTTTTCAGTTCTTCCCTTGTCCTTCGTCGAGGGTAACCCATGTAACTGCCCCTTCTTTCCACATTAAAACAGAGACTCCATCCGTCTTTTCTCTCTTGTGCTTGGCGCGCGCGGGAACCCATATACGCTTGACCGCGTCGACTAATGCTAATCTCAACCTGCGCAAATATTGGTGTATCTCAGAGTCATTGTATTTTTGTTTCCGCGTTCTTTGTGAATGGCGTGCTTTGTTTGTCCTGGACGTTTCTTATGAATGTTATTGCTTCTCGAAATCCATGAGGAATATAGGCGAGTCTTGTGCCCGATCCGTGAAGGTTGAACCCACTCCTTGCCTCAAGCGCAAACGCCGTTATGCCTGCGAGGCAGGGAATCAAAGCGATTAAGAGCATGAGCGCCTGAATTGATCCGAGTTGAGGAACTACCGTTATTATTGAATTTGCCGCTGTTTGGACGGCTGATATGAACGATGGCTTGAGGATGGCTCGCCACATAGGTTCCAACAAGAGGATGATTGCAGGTAAGAACCCGGCTAGCAGAATTTTCCAAGGGTATCGTCTCGCGTGTTCGATGTAGGCTATGCTCCCGTAGGGGATCTCCGCAACTTTTCTTGAGATGCGTCCGTGCTTGATGAAGAGCCTTCTGTCCGTGGCGACGATTCTCAAGTTTCCTTTCGACCATGTTTTCAGAACATGTTCCGGCTCGGCCAAGGTTGAAATGGTTTCCTCCGGTACATGTGTTAGGCCGCTTTCTTTTATCATCTGTTCAGTTATCGCGTCGTCCAGGTCTCGCATGATCTTGTAGGAGGTCATGTTTCGTGCCTTTTCTTTTGCATTTTCAGACAGCTTGTTCCACAGGTCACTATCATCCGCGAGATTTCGTATCGCTTTCGATGCGCCTTCGGTGTCTTGTGGTCCTTCGGTGTGAATGCCTTCTCGACCATCTTGAACCAGCCAGGACTGACCTCCAACTCCAGAAGTCACGACAGGCACACCCATATACATGAACTCGAGCTGGGTTAGCCCAAGTGCCTCTTCTTGGCTCATGAGGATGTTAGCAAATGAAGACCTGATGAGCAGGGTTTTCTCCTTTTCGTCCACTTCACCAAGATAAATCACGTTGGACATGTGACTCGCCGTTTCTTTGACCTTCTCAGCATAGCGCGAATCCCCTCTTCCCGCGATTGCGAAGAGGATGTCGGGTCTGTCCTTGAGCATGTCAGCAACTTTCAGAACAGCCATGGGATTCTTCCTCTCTTCCAGACTCCCAAGGTAGGACACTAGCTTGGCCTCGTTTGGGATTTGATGCCGTTCGGCAAAATCCCCTGTATCTGCTGCTGCAAATCGTAGAAACAATTCCTCATTAACTCCGCCTGGGAACAGGAAGCACTTCTTTTCATCTGCCCCCATCTTGACTTTTGCCTCCTTCTCGAGTGGCGTGACAACGAGCACGAGATTCGCCGTTTTCAGAATCTGAGATAATGATAGTCTGTTCCACGCCATTCGGAAGGTTCCCTCAACGAGCGAGTAGTGTTTCGCTGAGGGCTCTTGAAAGTGGGACATGTGACAGAAGACGATTGGATCCGCGTAGCCTCCTAAATCCTTCATGTACCGTCTCCAAGCGACAAACTTGGCGACTTCTTCCGGTCCATTCCAGAGAGTGCTATGTGTTACAAGCACGTTCAGCCTGAACTCATCAACAATTTTCTCTAAAACGTGAACAAAATCTCGAAAGCTGATGCGACGACGGGGCCACTTTACCGTGTAGCTAGCCACTCGAATAACAGGAATTCCCAACTCCTCGTCATCAACACAAACATAACCTTTTCCCTCAGACAGATTCTCGGAGGAGAACACCTCAACTCCATCGTGAAAAACGCTGGTGATCAGATAGGCCTCATGTCCCAAAGAAATGAAGTCCCGCACCATTCGCTGCGCAACAAGTTCCTGACCCTTACTAGTACTCGTCTGATACATTAGAACGCCTATTCTCTTATGCATCCCTACCATCTCTCCCTTTGGCATTCATCAATATCATAGGAAAGTCAGACTCGAATAAAAGTCGATTCTCAAGAAGCCTGCGCAGAAAAGTAGAAACGCCTTCAAACTTCACGAGATAATCGCAGACCAATCCTTGCCCGTAGTTCTCCCCATGAACTACACCTACACTCACATCTGCCACCGCAAATGCAGCGTTGTCGACTTCCGAATCTCCCATGTATAGAATCCCCTTCTTCAACCTCAGTTCGTTCGACAGCTCCCTCAAAGCTACACCCTTGTCAATAAACATTGGGTACACATCAAGGAAAGGCTGACATTCATTTCTCACCAACATCAACCCCAACGACTTACAGTAATCCGCAAAAGCGTTTGCTTCATTCATCGCTGCCAACGAATCTTTGACTCTACGCCAGTCTAAACAGAAGGCAATAGGGCGGTGATTCATGTCACGTTTTTCTTCAATTTCAACTCCGGCAAATTTCATACGCAATTTTGCATACTCAAGGGCAACAGAAACGTTTCTCAACTTGTGGTCAAAGCCACGTCTTTTCTGAGTGACGCCGCCTACCTTTCTCTCAAGTCCACCCACTGCGGACCATGCGCAGGCGAAAGGCGTTCTCGCCTCAACAAATGAAAGATCCTTCGTAGTAACAACAACGATTGGAATGAGCTTGCTTAACTCTTGAAGCACTGCCCGTGTTTCCGCAGGGACTCTTGACTTGTTTCTTGAAAGACTTAAAGGACCTATTGTACCATCATAGTCCAGAACCAGGCAATTCACAGTCATCTTGAAATCTTTGGTTTTGCATCCGCTCTCTAGGCACATTGAGTCTACATCATCAAAATCTGAAGAGAAAGGGTGCGTTGGATCCTTCAACGGACGTTCCCAAACCTACATTAATGCTTGAACACTGTGAATATATCTTTTTGCTAAATATCGGCATAGCGCACGCTCCCCTCAGATTTAGATATCGTACGCCAGTGACAGGCCTTGAAACCCCCTCACAATAGCGCGCGTTACATGCGAGCCTTCATGATATCTAGCCTGCTTTTTGCTTGTATGTTCATACGTAAAAAGAAAGGAAGGAAAGTGGTGAGGTTATTGATTCATTGGCTGCAGTATGGCGAATTGGTTTCCTTCAGGGTCTGTGGCTATTGCCGTCCAGCCTACGTGCGGAACTTCCTGCTTCGGAACGATGATTTTTCCACCGAGCTTCTTGATTTTTTCGATGTATTCATCAGCGGACTCGACTGAAATGTAGATTACGGGATTCATCTCCTTATTCGTCTTCTTGTACAAGCCCCCATTAAGTCCTGGTCGCAATGGTCTCATCTGCTTGTCCACAGGTACCGTGCCAAGAAGCCAGTATTCCATGGGTCCGGTCATGTCTTCACTGCCTTTCTCGATCTTCCATCCGAAGACTCCTGAATAGAATTTCTTCAGTTTCTCAGTGTCGTTTGCTGGGATTTCGAAATGAACGACTGTGTGGTCCATTATTTCCACCTTCATTTTCGTGAGCACAATGTCTTCGAGCTAACTAAAATAAGTGTTGCTGCAGGGCTACTGCAACAGAGGGAAAAAACTATCGACAGTTAAAGCCAAATCAAAAAGCATGAGCCACACGCCACAGACGAACCCTGGAACGGGCAGCTCGCCAAAACAGATTCACGGGAAACCGCTCAGATGACAAAAGCAAATCGAATGAAAGGGGGGTTCAGCCACCGCGCTATTGGCCTAGACAGGAGTCAACCATTCTCTGTGTTTCTCCACCTTTCGCGCCAAAATGTCGGCGTAGTGTTCTGCTATGCGTTTCGTTACTGGTCCAGGATACTCTTTGCCCAGTGTCAAGTCATCTATGCTGGTTACCGGGGTGATCTCCCCGCCAGTTCCGCAGAGGAAAACCTCGTCAGAGGCATAAAGTTCCACGCGTGCGATGTCCCTCACTTCGACTGGAATGCCCAAATCTTCAGATATTACTTTGAGGAGCGTTTCTCTTGTGACGCTCTCTAGAATCGACGCGGTCACCGGCGGCGTTATCACCTTTCCATTTCTAACTGCCATTATGCAGGCGCCGGTGCCCTCGCTGACAAAACCCCGGTTATCTAAGAATATTGCGCCATCATAACTCAGCCTCTGAGCTTCTCGCAGGGCTAAGGCAGAATTGCCATAGTTAGCCCAGCTCTTCGCTTGCGGAGGAAGCGCGTCTGAAGCGATGCGTCGCCAACTGCTAATCATTAGCCTGCGATTCTTGGAAAACTGCGGATTGTCTTTGCCCAGCAGGGTCTCGAAGGTCCAAGCTGGAATGACTGTGTGAACTTCTTGGGGGGCTCCGGCCTTCGGCCAGATTCTAGGTTGGATGTAAACGTTCGTGTCGAAACCATTAGCCTTGATAGTCTTCCTTGTAGCCTCAAGAAGCTCCTCATCGGTGTAAGGTATCCTCATTCCACAGACGGCTGCAGACCGCCGGAGACGTTCAACATGAGGCTTCCATCGAAGAATGTTCAATCTGCCTCTGCTCTGGACATCATTCTCAACGTAAGCCTTTATTCCCTCGAAAATCCCGAGATGGATAGGTTCCATAGCAGACACAAGCGCCTTTCCAGTCTCGATGATATCACCGTTCATCCAACAGAACTCTGCACCGTGAAACGCAACAGACATAAATTGACAGGCCCCCAAACAAAACCCAAGCTAACAAAGCTGCATATTTGAGTTTTGATGCAAAACATGCTCAATCTAGCGCAAAGCCCCATTGCGGAAGTGTAACAAGTTATAATCTCAGCCTCTAGATAACGGTGCGTGCTGAGGCTGTCATGGTTCTAGAACCGCGAAGAGCGCTCATCACAAAGGAGGCTACCGCCTGTTTCTCCTAAATGGGCTTGGCGTGATTCATAAGACCATTCCAACCGCAGATTATGGAGGTCTTTGCCTTCTCACTATCTAACGTCACGTCCATCCACAGGCGCCCCTTAGGTGCTTGTCCAAAATATTTCTCGAAGTATTTTGCCCAGTCCACTTTGAACAATGCAATCGCAAAGGCTATCCCTATACCTGTGCTTATCGCCACGGACGTTGCGTCGCCTCCTACTCCAAATGTGTCCCTGATGATGCCTATTGAAAATCTACCGCCGTAAGCGACAGCTAGACTCAAGAGTAATTTCCCGGTTATGGCAGGCGCAAAGGCTTTGATTGGGTTGTAACGGGAAGCGCCGAGTGGAATGAAAACCATGTCATCAGGCAGGGGTGTCAAGGCAAAGGCAAATATCGCGAGGGGCCCGAACTTGTTGAAGACTTTGACCAGAAAATCCACGTTCTTCTTGTATTTTCCAGACATGGCTTTGTTGCTGCTGAGGCCGAGCAAATACCCAGAGACTTCTCCGATTGCCCCTCCGAGTGTTGCGGCTAGCGCAATCAGCAGAGGCGCAAAAACCCAATTGCCTCCAACCTGGAGGCCAGCAAGAGTGAAGACCGCAATCGTGTCTGGAACTGGCACAATGATGGACATGGCGCCGGCTAGGCTCATCGCAAATATTCCCAAATATCCGTACTGCACGCAGAAATTGTACATCCAAGTGAAAATGCCTTGGAACTGCAACACGATTCCTCTTGTGTCTACAGCCTCTACTGGAAAGCGGACTTGCATTATTAACTGTTTTCCAGAATTGGACACCATTCTGTTCACAATTAGATATAAGCTTTGCACGCGCGCGCCTGTGTAGTGGAAAGATAAAGTCATGAGAGCCTTCGCTGGAATTGACCACTAAGGCTTGACTCGTCTGAAGGCGACTGTTGCGACTGCGAATGCGACGAGACTTTCTGCTACAAGCGCCACAATCTCGATGGGCAAGAGGGGCACGTATACCTGCAAGAGCCCGGCTCTGAGCATGTCTGCAGCGTAGGTTAGGGGATTGGCCAAGGACACAACTCGAATGATTAGGGGCGCGTTCTGCAATGGATAGTAGACTGAACTCAGGAACATCAAGGGTGTGAACAGAACGTTTAGAGTTGCATTGAATGCCTCGTTGGATTTTATGAACACGGAAATGGCCAGTGTAAGGGAACCAAAAAAGAGAGATCCTAATACTAGCGAGCCGACAATGAATAAAACACCCTCAAGGGAAACGCTTAACCCCGCAAGCAAGGGAGAGGCGATGAGAAAAACAATAAGCGCGTTTAGCATTCCCTGAAGCATGATTGAAACCAGCTTGCTGAGTATGTACTGCCACCTACTGAACGGGCCGACGACTATCTGTGTGAACATGGCTAGCCTCTTGTCAATCCAGAGCATCGCCCCTGCCATGGAAGCGGCAAACATTATCTGCATGATCACTACGCCCGGGGCAAGAAAGAGAACGTAGCTGACCTCCTTGTTGCCGACGGTCATTGTCGGAATGATGGATGAATAACCGAACCCGGCGACGAAAATGTAGAACAGTGGGGTTACTAGTTGGACGGCGATCATGGACTTGGTTGACCAGAGGCTGGCCTTCAAATCCCTGTACAGTAGCCTAAGAAAACTGTTCATTGCGGGTTGCTCCTTTCGAGTTCATCATTTGAACGAAAACGTCGTCCAACGATGGTTCTTCTATTCTGAGTTCTGTTATGTGCATTCCGAGAGTCGCCGCCGCATCGATTATTCTGGGCAACGCGGCGTTTGCGTCCTCCGCGAACACTCTCAAGGGTTCGTCCTTCTGTTGCGGATGAACTATTTTTTGGACGCCGGGCAGACCCTGTAGCTTTCGGTCTAAATCGCTGTTGTCCTCGGCTAAACGCAGAAGAATCACGCTTACTCCCCCGAACTTCTGTTTGACGTTCTTTACTGTGTCCAAGGCCAGGATTTGGCCGCGGTTGATTATTGCTATTCTGTCACAGATGTACTCCGCCTCTTCCATAATGTGCGTGGTGAAGAAAACGGTTGTTCCGTTTCTCACCTTCTCTCGCAGAAAATCCAAGGTCACTCTTCTCGCCTGCGGGTCCAAGCCCGTGGTAGGTTCGTCGAGAAACATAAGCTCAGAGTCGTGCATGAACTCTCTCGCAACCTGCAGACGTCTCCTCTGCCCAATCGACAGTTCAGGCGGAGCTGTCTTCCTAGCCTCCTTCAAACCAAACTTGTCGAGAAGAAGCCCAATCCTTTTCTTTCTCTCCTCCTTCGGAACGTTCCATAATACTCCATACAGGTCAAGATTTCCCTCCACACTCAACGCATGTTCATAACTCGGATCCTGCTGCACAACCCCTATCCTAGGCCTAATCTTGCCTCCCTCAGAAACAACGTCGTATCCCAGAACGGTGGCCTTGCCGCTCGTCGGTCGCAAGAGGGTGGTCAACATCTTTATCGTCGTTGTCTTACCAGCACCATTCGGGCCTAAGAAGCCGAAAACCTCCCCCCTTCGAACGTTGAAGGAAACGTGATCAACAGCAACCAGACTGCCATATCGCATCGTCAGCTCGTTTGTTTCAACGCAATACTCTGACAATCCCTTCCACCAACAAGAACAGCTATGGTCTCCGCTAAATAGCATTGTGGGAAAAAGTGACCACCACTAACCTCAAAGAACAGATAAGAGAATTCGCGCGCTCCTGATTAATTGTCGTTTCCCAATTGCGTTTCGGTTTTGAGGCGATGTATGAGGCAATCGACGATTCTGTACGTGAGTCCCCAGATGACGGTGCTTCCAATGATGAAAGCAGGAACTTCTCCGAAACTGAATTTCGCTGTTGCCCTGTTTCTAACAAGCTCCTCGAGAGGAAACCAAAAATACTCTTCCAGTTCTTTTTCGTTCAACCTTATCGATGGTTCATCTTTGACAAGAATGACGAAAGGAAGGACCTTGATTTCATGTCCCGGTCGCGGTTTCGATTGAAATGTGGACATTACTCCTAGGAAGCGGCAATTATCAAGAAGATTTATGCTTGTCTCTTCCAATGTTTCTCTGATCACGGTTTCTTTCAGATCTTTATCTTTTGGCTCTCGTTTTCCTCCTGGCAACGCTATCTGCCCGGACCATGGATCGCTAGAGTCTTGGACGCGCCTTACAAACAGAACATAAGGTCTTCCGCCTTCAAGCTTCAGAAGCAACGCCACCGATGCATTCGCGTCCCGCTTATCCGAAACAGATCTTAGATTGGTGGAGAGTTCTTCAACTGAAAAAACCAATTCAAATCAGCACACACTTTTTGTAACTCTGAAACCCAGCATAAAAACAATTCTGTTTGTCGAGTCGGGCAAAGCAATAGTCGGTCGAGATGATTGGATTACTTGAGTGCTTCTCAGAATTAGACGATCCACGAAGCAAAGCTCATAACCCGAAACGAAAACGTATTCTAAATTCGATAAGCTTGGCTCAGCCGGGAGAATTGGCTAATCTCATGAATCTTGTAGTACTCTGCGACTTTGATGGGACAATCACTACAATCGACACTGCGGAGTGGGTTCTGGCCAAATTTGCTCATGGAGACTGGCGACTGTTTGATAGGCAGTTCGAGAAGGGCGAAATAACGATTGAAGAGTGCTTGAACAGACAGTTTTCTCTCGTTAGGACATCAAAGAAACAGATTCTGCTGGAACTGAAGAACATTGTTGTGTTCCGCCCGAACTTCAAAAGGCTGGCAGAGTACTGCAAGGAAAACCACGTTCCTCTCATGATAGTGAGTGCTGGACTCGATTTTATCATAAAACACTTTCTTGAACTCAACAATTGCTCAGACCTGGTCGAGGTCTGTGCTGCGAAGACTTCGTTCAGCCGCAACGGCATCAAGTTCGTCTTTCCACCGCTGCTGGACATGACGTCGAACAACATCAAAGATGACGCCGTCAGGCGCTGCAAGAGTCAGAACCAAGAAGTCATCTACGTAGGAGATGGTTTGGCAGACTACGACGCGGCCAAGGTTGCAGATTACTCATTCGCAATTGAAGGTTCCAGGCTGGCAAAACTGTGCAGAGAACACGGAATACCTTGTAGAACCATAACCGATTTTCGAGAAATAATCGAAGCCATCCGCAAAATCATGCCGCATAGCGGGCTAGACGACAATCAATGAACGAACGAAAAACGAGAAAATGCCGTGAAAGCGAGTATTCTAGGCAGCATCGATAGCCAGGAGCCAGTCAATCCTGTCTTGATAAAGGCCTTGGTTTGGCCTTCTATTCGATGACCTTTCTTTCCTTTTTGTGTTTCCCATTTCACATTTCCCCCAGGCATATGACACTGTGGAAACTCGGTTCATATGTGGATGATGTACCATGGCTCTTCAGGTATCGCTGCTTGTCTTTTCTTCTTGGATTTGTTCTTCATTTCAAACCCCTATACAGCAATGTGGAAATCAAGCATATGTAGGATTTCCAAATAATATACAGATAGGCATCTAATCTATATAGAGAAGAGCGCGCGCGGTTCCAAGGGTGAGTTCACGCAGAGTTTAGCATGTCGTGCGAGCAAGAAGTCTACGGGTCGTTTGTATCAATTAAAAGCAACTTGCCTCACCAGAATCTATTAGAAGAAGCCTCTGTACGTGCGTTAGACGAAGGTGTCAATGGTGAGCGAGACAAGCAAAGTCGAAGAAAACTTCAACTTTACGAAGATTCTGAACGATTCGTTAGGCTTCTTCTTCAAGGACGCTTTGAGGATTGCTTTCACCAGTCCGTCGCAATCAGTTTTCTTTGTGCGAACATTGAGATGGCAAAGAAAGGCTGCGAAGATAAGGTCGCGTTGGGAAAAAGAAGGAATTCACGTGCCGCCGGTCCTTATTGTCAGCGTAACGTCGAAATGCAACCTTCATTGTGAGGGATGCTACCATCAAAACTTGCGCCCTTCAACTGGCGCTGAGATTAGCGATGAGAGGATTGAGAAGATGATTGCGGAGGCGAAGGAACTCGGAATATCTTTCATTGTGTTTGCTGGGGGGGAACCCTTGATGCGTCCGAGTGTTTTGGAAATCGCTGAGAATTTTCCTGAAATCATGTTCCTCATGTTTACGAATGGGCTTCTGGTCAACGATGCTGTGCTTGAGAAAATCTCGAAGAAGAGAAACATTGTGCCTCTGATAAGTCTGGAGGGCTACGAGGGAGACACGGATGGACGACGAGGATCAGGAGTTTACTCCAGGCTTTTGAAGTCAATTGCAAAGCTCGAAAAGATGGGCATTTTCTGGGGTGCCTCATTGACCATGACGAGGTCCAACTTTGAAATGGTAACTGACGAGGGCTTCGTAAAACATCTGGTCGATTCGGGATGCAAACTGTTCATGCTTGTTGATTACACTCCAGTCGAGAAGGGAACAGAGGATTGGGTGCTCACTCCAGAGCAGAAGTCACGGGTGATAGGAATTAGGAATTCATTCCGTTCCAAGTTCTCAGCTCTCTTCGTTGCTCTTCCATGGGACGAAGAAGAAATAGGGGGATGCCTGTCAGCCGGACGAGGCTTTGTTCACATAAGCGCAGAAGGAAACGTTGAACCCTGCCCTTTTGTCCCCTACTCCGACGTGAACCTCAAAGACATTCCGCTCAAAGAAGCCCTGCAGTCAAAGATGTTGAAGACTATTAGAGAAAACAATGCACAGCTTCAAGAAATTCACGGTTGTGCCTTGTGGGAAAGAAGAGAATGGGTACAATCCCTAGCCCAATCGCACACATCCCAAAAGAACGCAAGGCGTGATAATAGAGCAACAGAGCATTAGTTGTCTTTGATACGGGCCCCTCCAGGAAAAAATGGCTAGATCCCATCTTCAGAGGAATCAGCGTCGGCTGCTCCAAACCTACGCCAAGTCACCTGCCTAAGCATCTCGTCTATCCAAACTTTCCTGTGATGTATTTCTCCGTCAGTTCGCTCTTCGGGTTTTCGAACACGCTAGTCGTGTCTCCGTACTCAACCATGCGACCAACGTACATGAAAGCCGTGAAATCAGAGACTCGAGCTGCCTGCTGCAGGTTATGCGTGACAATTATCACAGTGTACCTTTTGCTCAGCTCTCTCATCAGGCTCTCTATCTTAGACGTTGCTGAGGGGTCCAGAGCGCTGCAGGGCTCGTCCATCAACACTATCTCGGGTTCAACTGCCAGAGCCCGTGCGATGCAGAGTCTCTGTTGCTGTCCTCCTGAAAGACTAAAAGCGCTGTCGTTCAATCGGTCTTTGACTTCATCCCACAAGGCAGCCTCTGTCAAGCTTCTATTAACAATTTCGTGCAACTTCTTGTGACGTGCCATTTGATGGATTCTCAAGCCGAAAGCGACGTTATCAAATATAGATTTTGGAAAAGGGTTTGGCTTCTGAAAAACCATACCCACCTTCCTCCGGATTTCATAGACATTTTCGTTCTTGTCGTAGAGGTTTCTTCCATCGATGATAACTTCGCCAGTTGTGCGACACCCCTTTATGATATCGTTCATCCTGTTGATTGAGCGAATCAGGGTTGACTTTCCACAGCCTGAGGGACCCATTATTGCGGTGACGGCGTTTTCTTCAATAGCCAAGTCTATGTCTTTGAGAACATGGTTATCGGCGAACCAAAGGTTCAGTTTTTTGATGTCCACTTTCGCCAGAGACGTCCCCCCTTCATAACGTGTTTAATGTTTTGAATAAAACCTCGACATGAGAGTATAAGCGATACTTCCATCTACACAAAACTCTATGATTGAAACTGGCGAACCCAAGATGCCCAGAAGCAGGAACTGAATAAATTGAAAGAAGGCGGCTGATGCGAATATCGCCAAGGCTGCTAAGCGAGCAAGTCGACGTCTCATCCAAAGTCCCAGGCCGACAAGAAGGAGGCCTATGCCCAGTACACAGGAAACTAGTCCAATGGTTGTAACGCTGGAATCGGCAAGGTTGCCTATGTAAAAGGGAATGCCTGGTATCCAGTCCAGAATAGAGACCGCCGATGTGGCGGCTGAATTTGTTTGAGCAACCTGCGTTGAAGCGCTTGCATAAGCTATCATGAAGTAGAGCCCCCCAACAATGAGAGCCACTCCAAAAGCGACGATAAGCCCAGCTAGAATAACTACGATTAGAGTTCGATTTGATAGACAGTTCTTGAGTTTTCTCCGCATTTTCTCACACAAGTATTGAATCCACAGTCAAGTTAAGCACGATTTCAGCGATGTCGCAGGCATACTCGGCGGTTCTTCTAACGCTTTCAATAATCAGACGCAAATTGGCGGCGTCTTCGATGTCCATCTTAGATGACACAACAGCGTCCCTTTCCAAGGAGACAATTTCTTTGATGCTTTTCATAATGCTTTCAGCCGAGTTGTAGTCTTGCCTGAAAAGTGATTCTACGGCAGTGTCAAACATCTTAGTGGCTATAGAGCTCATTTGCTCGATTTTCTCTACGATATCGTTGTTCAAATCACGTTTGAGCGTTAAAACGTTCTCAGCTATGTTGACAGCGTGGTCTGCCGTTCGTTCTACTGACTTAGTTACTAAGCGGTAACCTAAGCAGTCTTCGCCGTCTGCAAGGCCAATTTCTTTGGTCAAGCGAGGGTTCTGAATCGCGGTCTTTAGCAGTCTAGTCACGTAGAGATTGAATCGGTCCACCTCGTTGTCAGTTGATATTACCTCTCTTGCCAGCACGTTGTCGCGTGTTTTGAGGGCTAATATTGCGTCTTTGTGCATCGATACCGTGATTATGCTCATTCTCCTTAAAGCACTTTGAACAGTCAATTCAGGGTAAGTCAAAAGAACTTGTAACGTTAATTGGGAGGAAGTGTCAGTCACTATTTCGGTTCCAACAAGCATGCTTCGTACAAAGATTTTCATATCGTGCCTTTGCTTGGCGGACAATTGTTGCTTATCTGTTTTAATGTGAATCGAATTATACCCTGCCAAGTAAGCAGACACGATCTTTCTTGCAATCATTTCCGTGTCCTCCTTTGGAGAAACCCTGATGGCAGCTTCATCTAGCCCTTTCTGCAATGTCAAACCTGGAGGAACAATCGTTAACAATCCGCCTTCTTCCTCTTCGCGTAGTCTTATCACGCTTCCCCTTTTGAGCTGGTTTTGCTGGATCCACCTCTTAGGTAACGATATTATGTAGGTGGACCCACCGGTGATCTGAAGTTTCCGTGTTTCTTCTGAGAGTTTTGAAGTTAGCAATCTAAATAACCATCTTATATTTTTGAAGTTACTAACTTTACCTATTGATAAATACGTTGTCTATATAGTTTATGCGCCGTCATATAGACTATTGCGACAGCCAACATAGTCACCGTATCGAAAACAAAATGTACGACTTGTGCTCAGAAATGCGGCGAAACAGGCAATCAACTTGCAGACAGTTCCTTGAAGAATGGTCAAGCTGCTTAGTGTGACTTCATTCTGCCTTGAGCGAGACAGTTCCTAGATCGCCTTGAAAAGGCTGAACACTTCAATGTTTGTTGAGAACAAACACACCGTCCTCTTTCTCTGAGCTGAACAGAGTCGCATCGGTCAGAGCGGTTTCTGACCACGCTTAGCTTTCCTGGAAAAAAGCAGCACTGAGATTGTTGCAGCGACCATCAGCAACATCAGGATAGGCAAACTGGGAAATTCGGAGACTACGTTTATGTTTGTGTTGATGGCGTTGCAGCTAATTTGTGCCTGGCTCGGGTCTTCCAGTTTTGTTTGGGTGAAATTAATCTGCGAGGTCTCGACGGAAACCACTTGAAAAGTCAGAGTTGCTATAACCCCGCTACCATTTGCACTGCTTTCCTCAAGCAACGTGCATGAAATATCCGGAATGTCACCTTTGCTAATGGCAACCGCAGATGCGGAAGTCCATAAGAACAAAGTTTGCCCTGCCTGTTTCAGGAAAGGTCCCTCCGAAACCTGGGTCAAGTTCAAGGCGCTAGGATCAAACGTAAGATCGGATATATCCCAAGCCCAAAGGTTCTGCACATTACTCACATCAATGTTAACCTGAATGCTGTCTCCTACGTGCTCTGAAGGAAACTGCTGAGTAGCAGAATCAATGCTTATCGTTGCTGTGTCGCTTGCACGCGAGGCTTTGATCGCAGCAACGCTTGCCAAGGCAATTGCTATGAGAAATAACACTGTTGCTGATTTTCTCATTCTGTGCGTCTCCCTTTGGGTTTACTTTTTGTCGGGAACTATTTAGCTTTGCCTAAATAGTATATTGAGACCGACTTTTTCTATTTAGAAAAGATGGAGACGTAAATAGAAACGTATACCAACTCTTTTGGAAGACGTTTCGCAGAAAACTGATTTTTGAGGTTTAGCTCTATTCTTAGTTAGAACATTGATCCGCTCAAAATGGCTGGCGACGACTAGCATGATTACTGAGACTGCGCGCGCTGATAGGCTGGATGATTGTTCAATTGGAGTTTAGCCTCCTTCAGTTCAAGAGTTGCACCTGTGAGGCATGCGGGATCCTTGCTGTTGGAAGCGTCCCATGCTCAGAACCTTTGACATTGGATATTCCAATAATAAACCGCGGGCTCTGGTCAGGTCCAATCGGGAAATCGAGAAGATTAAGGCTATGAGTGCGAGCAAATAGTCGACTGTTCTTCCAATTTGTTTCTTGCATCCAGCAGATTATGTACTGGCAAAAGATGTTGCTTATGAAAGAAAAAAAGGGTTATGTGGTTTAGGGGTTGTAGGTTTGTCCGTAGTGCTGTGCAAGTGTGACTAGGTCAGAAAGGTCCACCTTGCCGTGACCGTTTATGTCTGCAGCTGGGTTCCAGTTCGGGTCGCCGGGCTTGGAGCCATAAGCTTTTGCGAACAGGACGAGATCTGAAAGATTGACTTTGCCGTCGCCGTTAATATCGCCAGGAATATCGTTTGGAAACGTCCCCGCTGCGTGGGTTATGACTGTTGCGTTTGTCAGTGTGCAAGTGATTGAGTTGCTGTGGTTGTCTGTCAGTGTGGGAGTTCCAGCTGTCAGGCTTATGGTGCTGTTGGCCAGTTTTGTTACTTGGAAGGTTAAGGTTGCGAGAACGCCTGTTACCGCGTCGGTTGTCATGTTTGACAGGTATATGTCGCTGATTCCTGATTGGATTGTGCCTTTTTGGTTGTTTATGTTGCCCGTCAGGAATAGTGTTTGGCTGTTGCCGATCGGGTTCAAGTATGTTCCTTCAGTGACTGTTTTCAGTTGGAGCACTGTTGGGTCCCATGATACGCCTACGTTCCAACCCCAGACGTTTCCTGCAAGCGGGTTGTTCAAGAATATGTCTACGCTGATGTTGCTGTTTATTAGTTTGGCTTGTACGGTTGGATTGCTCGAGCCAGATTGGTATAGGCTGATTGATGTCGTTGTATTGTATTGGGCGTTTACTGTAGTGGCGACTACGTCGTGGCTGTTTCCTTGATTGTCCGGGTACGAAAGGTACGCGACACCGACGTCACTTGGCCGAAGGTTGATGTTGCTTTGACCCGCCGCAAGCACTGTGAAAGTCACCGTGGTTAAGACACCTGAACCAGTGGCAGCTGCAGCAGGTTTGGCGGTGTTAAGGATGATGTCGCCGATTATGAGGAGCCCGTTTGTGTTGTCTGGAGGGAGATCGCCCAGACTCTGGACTGTACCTTGATTGGCGCCTGAGTTTAGGAAAGACCCACTGAAAGCGTCATTCACGTTGGTTACATTAAGCACTGCCGGATTCCAAGTCAGGCCATAACTGTAGCTGTTGATGCCTGGACTGACACTACCAGTGTTATCCACCCGTATGTCTACGTTGAAGGTTGTTCCAACCGATTGGGCTGGAATCAACGTAGTGGTGGTGCCTGATAGCACCACGCTCAGCACGGGGGGATTGTTGGCGCCTTTGACGATGGTCGTTGTTACGAGGAGCATTGGCATGACTATTAGGATGGCCACTGCCAAGGCTGCTATGGGTTTTGTTTTCAAAGTTTTCGTGTTCATGGTTTTTTCCTCCGTGGTTGTTTCTTAGTGAAACAGTTTAGGGGTTGTAGGTTACGTAGTAGTTTATGTAGGCCGTGACGAACGCTTTGATGTCGTTGAAGTCGATTTTTCCGTCTGCGTTCAGGTCAGCGTATGGGTTATAGATTCCCTTGGTGTTGTAGGCGATGTACGCGGACACGAAGTAGGTTACGTCAGCAAAGTTAACTTTGCCGTCTGGAATTGTTTGAGTCTGACCTGGGAGAGGTGTGTATGGTGCAAGGGCGGAATTGATTACTTGTCCGCCTGCCATGTCTGCTGGGCTTAGCTCGATGTAGCTTTGGTCGTTGACGAAGTCGCTCGTCCCGTTTTGGGTGGTGCCCTGTTCCCTCATGTAGGCTATCCACACTCCTGTTTCTAGGAGTGGGCCTGTGCTCGGAATCGTGTTTGGAGTTACTTCCCATAGCCATCTCCACGCACTGTATTGGCCAGTGGCAGCGGAACCTTTAACGCCCGAGTAGCCGTATACGACGTTCGGTTTTGTCGGAGCAACGTATGGTCCCCAGATGTATGGTGTAACATACGAAATAGTTGAGCTTGGCAGGTTGGCCACGTTGTAGGCTATGTTCAGGCCGATCATGTGTCCGTAGGTGCTCAGGTAGCCCAATGATATGAAACCTATGTAATCTGACGCGGAAGCGAGGGTTCCGGCGCTGACTGTGTTGTAGATGTTGATGTTTTCTTCGCAGTAGGTGTATGTTGCCATCTCCTGCGAGTTATCGACGGTTCCATTGGTTTTGTGTTCAAATTGGAAATTGTTCGGCACTGCGAAGTAGTTGTTGAAGCAGTCGAAGGTTCCAGATGTGGGATCTCTCACCGCTCTGAGGATTGTTGTTGACATGGCGGCTGCAGGAACACTGCTTGGAATGTTGCTTGTTCCATTGTAATAGTCGGCGAGGAAGTCACCCCAAGTGTTGTAATAGGGTGTTGTGTAGCTGCTCGGCTGGTCTGCGAAGAGTTTAGCAACCTGGAACGTGGTCAGGTTGGTTGGGAACCAAGTCATGTCGGGGCTTACAACTATGGCGACACTGTCGACCCCGACGGCCCAGATTTGCATGTTCGCCATGCTTGGGGCAAGCCACTCGGAAGAGCTGTTCTGTGGGGGTCTGGACATTTCGCCAACGTCTGCTTGGCCGTTTATCAGTGCAGGTATTGCGGTTCCACTTCCTAGTCCTGCAACAGCAATTGGTTCGGTAATCTGCGAAGCCCCCCAACTTGGGTTTGCGGCGACCAAGCTGTTCCAGTAGCTCGTGAACTGACTGGCTTCTTCATTTGCGATCGGATAGACTGTGCTTGAGCCAGCTATAGTTAACGTGTTGGGATTAACTAGTCCTGTGCTTGAAGCCTGTGTCAAAACTGTACTTGCTGTCGAAAACGCCATTATTGCTAATATCACCATGGGTAATAGTATTCTTTGGATTTTGTTCAATTTTCCATTCCTCTTTTTTTATCCTTTTTGAACTATTGTTCGTTCAACACATCAACAAGGCGAACAATATCTGGATTACCGACGTAGTTTATGTTAGACAACTTAGTCTATAGTACCTCCAATAGTTTACGTATTTTCTGTCCACAGAGAAGCCGTAGCTTGCCAGGCGAACATTTCTAATTAGACTATTGACAATAAATAGAAAAGTATTATCTTCACGACTTCCTGCGTATTCAAACAGGTTAAGAAGAGAGAGCCTTGAATATTCATGAATAGCAAACTGTTGAAAGAAAAGTTCATCAAGGCAATTTTGTTTCTATGCGCCCTTTCCTCAATTGGCATAGTTTTCTTCATAGTTATTTACATGCTAGATTTGGGATATCCAGTTATCATCAATTGGTTCGCTTACGGATTTGAAAGCGGGGTTTTCAATATTCTGCCTTACATGTTCGACTCTTTGTATCTTGGATTGGGCGGAACTTTGTTGGGCGTAGCTATTGGAATCCCATGTGCAATTTACCTTGCAGAGTTTGCAGACATGAGATTGAGGAACATGATAAAACCAACGTTAGAAGTCTTGAACGGTTTTCCATCAGTGATTATAGGAGTTTTGGGCTTTTCTCTTTTGTGCACGCAGTTAGGCAGATTTGGACTCAGGGGATTTTATTGCACTCTGGTCGGGTGGGTAGTTCTTGGGGTGATGTCTCTGCCATTGATTTCAAGCGTTTCGGAAGACTCGTTAAGAGCCGTTCCTCAAGATTTGAGGGAGGCTTCCCTCGGATTGGGCGCAACAAAATGGCAGACGACCACGGAAGTCTTGCTACCGACCGCAATTTCTGGGATCCTTACTTCGATTCTATTAGCGTTCGGGAATGCCATCGGAGAAACGATGGCTATTCTGGCGGTGATAGGCATTGCAACGCCTCCTCCAATAACGTTTAACCCTCTATCGCAATCCAATTCCATCACGGCTCTAATTGCTTATGGCTACCAAGAAACCAGTGTGGGCAGTCTTAGGTATCTAACCCTTTTCGCCGCGGGATTCATTCTTTTCGTCATGACGGCATTAACCAATCTTGCAATAAGAGCACTTTTGGCTAGGAGGAACAAAACAGCCTCAGCGAGGACGAATGAGCCATGAGTCTGAGTCTAAGGATAGGAGGAATATACAGCTATTTCAAGAAAAAAAGAAAGGAAAACTTGGTTACAGGCAGCCTTCTTTTTGTTTCAGGCATAGTCGCAAGTGCACCTGCCATCATCCACCTTTTCAACGCTTTGTTAGGTGATAGCTTTGACATATCAGGTCTCAGTGGAGTGATTGCTGACATAACATATTCGTTACTCCTGATACTACCAGGTCTCGTCCTGTTTTCCATAGGATACATGCTGTGGGAATCCCATTCCCTAGGCTGGAAATTGTCAATTGCGACCTGCGGAGCAGCAGTGCTGTTGGCTGTTGCAAATTACCTAAGCATCGAATTAGCAATTACTATTGGAGCTTTAACCGGTTTAGCGGCAATGTTAGAAATCACAAGCAGGAAAAGAACCTTAATCAAACTCAAGGACTCGTCCACGGTAACAGAAAACTTGGCAAAGTTCGGTCTGCGACTTTCCGGAATAGTCTGCGTAGGCATCTTAGTTGGCATGATTGTCTACGTCGCTGTAAGAGCATCGCCCTACGTCTCGTGGGATCTTTTCACTAATACTAATTGGAGTTGGGCGAATGCGGCCAGGGTGCTAAACGGTGTATCGTCGGGTTCAATGGGAGGATTGCTAGGATACACAATCGGATCGTTGCTTTTAGTGGGCTTCTGTGAATTCATAGCTCTCCCCCTGGGTCTAGGCGCAGCCATCTACCTCGCGGAATACTCTTCGCAAAACATAGTAACGGACATTGTTCGTTTTTTCATTGAAACTCTTGCTGGAATCCCCTCCGTCGTCATCGGATTAGTGGGATATGCCGTCTTCGTCGTTGGGAGTGCACATTGGGGAAATTCTTTGATCGGAGGCGGATTAGCGTTGGCGTTTATGATCCTTCCATGGAATATTCGAATAGCGGAGGAAGCTATGAAGTCGGTGCCAACGTCCTATAGGGAAGCCTCTTTCGCCCTTGGAGGGACGCAATGGCAAACGGTAAGAGGGGTGGTACTTTTTGCCGCTTTGCCTGGAATCATAACTGGGGTTTTGTTGGGAGTTGGAGCCGCTCTCGGAGAAACCATTGTTGTAGCAATGACTGCGGGCGACGCCCCTTCTGGACCCCAAGTCTTACCAACAGTATCCCAGATTTTCTCGTTCCACACAAACATCCCTACACTAACGGTATTCATATGGAGGGCGCCCCAACTATTGTCGCTGAACATAGGCGCTTCAGGCTCTACAACGAACATAGTCTTCAAAATGTACGGCGTAGCCTTGGCAGGATCTTTCGTCCTCATCGTGATATACCTCGCAATCTGCGCCATAGCGTTGGTTGCAAGAAACTATCTGAACAAGAAAATAATGGGAAAGTAAACCAAGAAACGGGCGCGTTGAGAGAATGGACGTTTCACAAATTGTTTTGGAAAGTTTCGTTTAACAGCAGTGTAATAATCACTTTTTTGGTTTTTTAACGCGCAAGATAGACATGGTTCTCATGCGAGACTATTCAAATCTTCCATCTTCAAATCGGAAAAACTTTCGAGTATCCATTTTTTGATGTCATCTCTTGTACGACGAAAGGCATTCAACTTCTCCTCGTCGCTCCCTTCCACTTCAGAAGGATCGTTGAATCCATGGTCAAGATAGTGTTTTGCTCCAGGTATTGTCGTGCTGATTATCTCTGGTCTACCCTTTACCACCGGTGAAGAACACAATGAACACACTAGCTTGGCACTGCTCCGACACACGGACGCAACAAGGTCGATTTCCTTGTTTCGGAACTCTTCGATGCTCTTGGAAGTCTGTTTGGAAATATCTATGCCTATCTCGGCCATAACCTTAATAGCGAAAGGATTGACTTGCGTCGGGTTTGAGCCCGCGCTGAAGACTTCATACTTTTCGCCATAAAGGTGCCTGAGCAAACCTTCAGCCATCTGTGATCTAGCCGAATTGTGTTCACACAAGAAAATGACTCTCATCTTAATCATTTACAAACACCTTTTTCGCTCTCCGCAGTATTTGGCACTCCACTACGCGAGGCGCTTGTGGCTCGCCTCTTGATGCTTGCTACGGTGGTGCAGCATGAGGGGCTGTCATAGTAGTCTTTAGCGATTCTGACGAGGTTTTGATCCTGCGTCAACATTGCGGCTTCGCCCATCCAATCAGATACTGTTAGAAGCGTCTTCATGTCGGAGATGATCATTCCCAGCGAGTCGAGGGATTGTTCGGCTACGCAACACATTAATCGAATTTCACCTAGGTCTGACGTATCTTCTTTTTGGAAAACTTCTTGAGTCATGGCAATGTTCAATTTGATCTTGCGTTTCTCTTTTGCTTCGATCATGGCATTTTTGAGTGAGTTGAGAACAGCTGGGTAGGATATGAAAATTGTTATTTCTTTCCTGGCGTTTTCGATGAGGGCTTTCATCCTGTTTATTATGTTTTTCTGGCCACGGATGATGTAAGCTATTTCTAAGTCCTCCAGTTTTTCTGCGCTGTCGTATATCGGCGTCAACATGTCAACCAATACATCGGCTTCTTTGAGTTTTTCTTCAAGGCTTTCAGTCAATCGGTTCTTCAGGTTTGCTATGGCTTCTTTCGGAGAAACGGGGAGGTAAATGTTTGGGTTACCTTTTTGGACGAGAAGCATGCCTCTCTTGGATAGTCCTTCGAGGGCATAGTAGATTTTTGAGTCGGGGATGCCTGTTTCCTTGCATAGGATGCTCGCGGCAATGTTCGGGTGCATCAGAAGCGTTACGTATATTGATGCTTCGTGAGTCGGCAATTCAAGTTCTCTTAACCTCGCGATTATTTGTTCTCGAGCAATCGTTTCTTTGATGCTCATATTGAGCTTTCTACTCCTTTCTTGTAAGTAGTTGTCAGAGAACTCTTAAATAGTTTACTACTATCCATTGGTAGTAGAAAAAATGGAGGTCTGGTATGGACAACAAGACCAAGCTGTTGATAGCTGTTGGAGCTTCGTTCGCATCGAATTGTCAACCCTGTCTCAAAACAGCCATCGCAGAAGCAAGAAAGGTCGGAGTGGACAAAAAAGAATTGTTCGAAGCAATTGCTATATGCAGAGTCGTCAGGAAAGGGGCAATAGGCAAAATGGATAAATTCGCTTCGGCTTTGACAGGACAGGATGTGGCCTCTACCACAGAAGAATGTCCGTTGGGCACAACTGAAAACGACGTCAAAGAATGGGTCCAACAGGATGATCAATGCGGCTGCAGTTAGCCTAGCGAGGAGATCAAAAGATGAGTAAGGACAAACGGCAGTGCGCACGCCGGAAGCATTTATAGACTTCATAGTTGAAAGACAACGTAGGTTGGAGAATTGAAAGACGGGATGTGAAAATATGAAGGAAGAAACTATTCGGAGAGCTGTCAGAAATCGATACGCAAAGGTTGCAAAGAACAATAAGTCTTGCTGCAGCGGTATGAGCCCTTGCGGCGTCGACGAAGCCGAGCTGAGCAAAAATATCAGCAGAAGAATAGGCTACTCTCAAAAGGAAATAGAATCTGTCCCTGAAGGCGCAAACATGGGTTTAGGCTGCGGCAACCCCGTCGCATTGGCCTCTCTGAAGAAGGGCGAAACTGTGCTGGATCTAGGCTCAGGAGGCGGATTCGACTGTTTCTTGGCAGCAAGAAAGGTTGGGGAAAACGGCAGAGTAATAGGCGTCGACATGACCCCCGAAATGGTTGACAAAGCTAGAGAAAACGCGAAAAAAGGCAAATACACAAACGTTGAGTTCAGGCTCGGTGAAATAGAAAACCTGCCAGTGGCAGACAACACGGTTGACGTCATCATCTCAAATTGCGTTATAAACCTCTCAACTAACAAAGGACGAGTATTTCAAGAGGCATTGAGAACCTTGAAACCGGGTGGAAGGCTCATGGTCTCAGACATCGTATTACTGAAAAAGCTGCCTGAAGCAATAAGAAACAGTATTCGAGCCTATACAGGATGCCTCTCTGGCGCGGAAATGAAGACGGAATATCTAAAGATGATGGAAAACGCAGGCTTCAAAGAGGTCACAGTAATCGAAGAAGATCAGTTCCCAGTTGAAAACATGGCAAACGACCCAACCGCACAAGTAATCGTTAAGAACTCGAAATTACCAACCAAAGAAATCCGCAAAATCGCCACAACCGTAGCAAGTGTGAAAGTCTCAGCCACAAAACCCAAAAAATGAAGCA
>Ga0187770_10000115_pt1 | contig 35656 bp, 24 predicted proteins | sample 0116_SJ02_MP02_2_FD_133154 | JGI IMG/M metagenome (GOLD analysis project Ga0187770, IMG submission 133154) | Tropical peat soil microbial communities from peatlands in Department of Meta, Colombia - 0116_SJ02_MP02_20_MG | ecosystem: Environmental > Terrestrial > Soil > Wetlands > Peat | place...
GAACGATACGGAGTAAATCAGAAGGGGTCATCTGCTGCTCATAGTGTTCCGTGCCGAGAAACTGTGAGACCTGGGAGGCATATTTTGACTCGTCAAAAGAGGGGTCCTCGAAACCGATTGAAAAGGTCTTTAACTTTCCTGAGGCCACTTTTTGAGCGATAACAGTGATCGCACTTGAATCGATGCCTCCGCTTAAAAAAACACCCAACGGAACATCGCTGATAAGCCGACTTCTTACAGAGCGCTCTAAAAGCTCCATCATCCTCGACTCTGCCTCTGACTCCGAAAGATTTTCTCCTGTCCCTTCCGGATGAAAAAGAGACCAGTATTCTTTTATTTCCATCCTTCCCTCTTGCCAGATCAGATATGAACCGGACGGAAGTTTCCTCGCTCCATCAAAAATGGTATGGGGAGACGGGACGAATTCATAAAAAAGGTATTTCATCAAAGAGAGAGGGGCTATCTTTCTTGAGAAATTCGGGTAGGTCAGAATCGCCTTTAACTCTGAAGCAAAAATAAGAGTCTCATTCGTGAAGGAATAATAAAGGGGCTTCTTCCCCAAGCGGTCCCTTGCTAGAATCAACCGTTTTCTCGGTTCCTCCCAGATGGCGATCGCAAACATCCCATTAAAATGCCGAAAACACCCTTCTCCATATTCCTCGTAGGCATGGGCGATGACTTCGGTGTCAGAATGGGTTTGGAATGCATGGCCCCGTGCTTCTAATTCTTGTTTCAGTTGTCTGAAGTTGTAAATTTCTCCATTAAAAACCACCCACACCGTGCCATCTTCATTGGACAGAGGTTGACGCCCTCCTGACAGATCGATGATGCTCAGCCGGCGGTGTCCCAAAAAGACGAACGGACCTTGATGATTCAAAGGCCGAATGTATTCTCCCAAATCATCTGGTCCCCGGTGGACAAGAATCTCCCTCATTCTTCTCAGGATTTGATAGTCCGGAATATCAGAAGGCTTTGAGGTAAGAAACCCTACAATACCGCACATAACCCATCAAAAAAGCATTTCTTTGATCTGATACGTGGGTTTTCTTTGAGATTCATAATAAGTCCGGATGAGAACCTCGGCAAGGAAACCCATCAGAATTGAAAGAAAACCCAACACCACAAGGAAGACGGAGAGAATGGGCATGGGGGTCAGAATGAACGACACCCCTCTAAAGATCTTTAAGTATATGGCATACCCTCCCGAAAGAATAGCGCCAAAAATCATCAAAAAACCCATCCCACCAAAAACGTAAATGGGTTTTTGAGAATAGGATAGAAGGAACTTGACCACCATAAGATCCAAAATAACTTTGAAAACCCTGTTGACGCCGTATTTCGACGACCCAAACTTCCTCGGTAAATGGTTTACCGGAACCTCTGACACACGGGCCCCAACCCACTTGGCATAAACCGGAATAAATCGGTGCATCTCTCCATAAAGCCGGATGTTTTTCAGAATATCCCTCCGATAGGCTTTGAGTGTACATCCATAATCATGGAGGCGGACGCCTCCCATGAATGAGATAATTCGATTAGCAATGAGGGAGGGCAATCTGCGTTTCAGGAACGGATCCTTACGATCCTTTCGCCATCCGCTTACAACATCATATCCTTCTTCGATCTTCTGAAGAAGACGGGGGATATCTTCTGGATCATTCTGAAGATCACCATCCATAGGGATGATGATTTTCCCTTTTGAAAGATCAATGCCAGCAGTCAAGGCTGAAGTCTGTCCGAAATTTCTGGAAAAGGAGACGAATTTTATACGGGGGTCTTTTTTACAAATAGGTCTTAACAAGCTTAGAGTTTCATCACTACTTCCATCGTCAATGAATATCACTTCATAATCTTTACCCATGCGGTTCAGCACGGAGGTCAACTTTTCGCAAAGGGGTGAAATATTCTCTTCCTCATTGAAGACTGGAATGAGAACAGAAATGATCTCTTTAGCTTGCTTTGCCATCGATAATACAACCCTTAAAGAAATAGGAAAGTTTTGAGTCGCCCATCCTTTATTGAAAAATTTCTACTATTATTATATCCTAACAGATGAGAAGTCAAGAATTTAATGTTCCCGTTTGCTCTAACCCATGATGAGAGCAATGCAATCAAGTCTCCCAGAAAGAATTGTCAAGATTTCAATTGCCAGCATAATGATCTCGGTAACCGCTCTGATTGTATTCGGACTGGCATTTTACCTTTATTTCGCCCATGATCTTCCCAGTGTCGAGGCTTTAAAGAACTACAAACCTTCTACGGTGACCAGACTCTTTTCGGAGGACGGAGAAGTCATCGGTGAGTTTTTTACAGAGAAAAGGTATGTCGTTTCCCTCGAGAGAGTCCCCTATCACTTGGTTCACGCCTTTATCTCGAGCGAGGACGCAAGATTTTTTCAACATAAGGGGTTGGATTACATAGCCATCCTTAGAGCCCTCGCCAGGAACATTTTCTCCGGAGAAATCCTTCAAGGGGGAAGTACCATCACCCAACAGGTGGTAAAGTCGCTCCTTCTTACCCCCCAAAAAAGTTTTTCGAGAAAGATCCGGGAGGCCATACTGGCCTACAAAATCGAAAAATATCTCTCAAAGGAAGATATTCTTTTCTTATACTTGAACCAAATCTACTTGGGGCACGGGGCCTATGGGATTGCTGCAGCGGCGGAGAATTATTTTGGCAAACCGGTTGAAGACCTGAATCTGTCAGAGTCTGCCTTGCTCGCTGGTTTGCCCCAAGCCCCGAGCAAGTATTCCCCATACAACCATCCTGACCAGGCAAGGAGAAGGCAGGCTTATGTTCTGAATCGAATGGTTGAGCAGGGTTTTGTTGACGCGGGTCAATTGCAGAAAGCCTTGCAGGCCCCTTTAAGGATAAAGAAGGACAGTCCATCTATTGAAAAGGCACCTTATTTCGTCGAACATGTTAGAAAATACATCGAGGAGAAGTACGGGAGAGAGGCTTTGTATAAGGACGGCCTCCAGGTCTATACGACTGTCGATCTTGAATTTCAGAGAGCCGCCGAAGAGGCAGTGGAATCCGGATTGAAAGAAATTGAAAGACGAGAAAAATATCCATCTTCCGACGTTTCTTCGACCCCGGAGGGTTCGCTGATCTGTTTCGATTTAGAGACAGGACATGTCAAGGCGATGGTTGGAGGTAGAGATTTTAAAAAGAGTCAGTTCAATCGAGCCATTCAAGCCCGGAGGCAAACTGGGTCAGCCTTTAAACCTATTGTCTATGCCTCAGCCTTGGATAAGGGTTATACCCCAGCATCGGTCGTTATCGATTCTCCGATCATTTTCGATTGGGGCGGGAAAAGTTGGAAACCTAAAAATTTCGAGGGAAAATTCTCCGGACCGACCACCTTAAGAAATGCGCTGACTCGGTCTGTCAATGTCGTCACTGTGAAGATCGCACAAGATATTGGTGTCGATTACATCAAAGACTATGCGCAGAAATTGGGAATATCCTCCCCTCTCCAAAATGACCTCTCTATGGCTCTTGGCTCTTCCAGTCTCTCACTCTTTGAATTGACAAAAGCCTATGCTGTTTTTGCCAATGAAGGAAAGGCTTTCCAGCCCATTTTTATTAAGAAAATTCTGGATAGAGATGGGAACCTCTTGGAAGAAAACCTCCCGTTATCTTACCCGGTGGAAGCGTGGGAGCCGCATCGCATTATCAGCCCCCAAACTGCTTACCTCATCACATACCTCATGGAGGGCGTCGTCCAGCATGGGACTGGCTGGAAAGCCAAAGCTCTTCGAAGACCCGTTGCAGCCAAGACCGGAACGACAGACCAGTTTATGGACGCCTGGTTCATCGGCTATACCCCCGAATTGATCGCTGGAGTTTGGGTGGGATTTGATGAAGAAAGATCTCTGGGTGAAAATGAGACAGGCTCTCAAGCCGCCTCGCCGATCTGGGTTGCTTTTATGGCAGAGATACTCAAAGAGAAGCCTCCTAAGGAATTCGTTATCCCTGAGGGAACCGAGTTTATGAAAGTTGATCCCAAGACAGGTCAGCCCAGTTTAGAAAAGGAAGCGCTTCTTGAATGCTTTAAGGAGGGAACAGGACCTGCCCAAAAAGTCTCTTCTCGTTCAAAGTCCGTTGCAGACTTTTTCAAATTCGATCTCAATCTTTCTCCAAAAACCAAATAACCTCCTTTCTCCCCATCCTCCCCCTGCCCTGCCTACCAGAGTGAACGAACAGGTACGACGCTATTTGGAATGAGGATTGATAAAAAAATGATTTCGTTTTACAAATTTTTCAGACCATTACCGACAAGGAGAGGGGAGGACGAAAGCGGAAATGAATGAAGGATTGCAATAAAACTGCTGTTTCCAGAAACGTCATGAGTTTTAATAGCTGTTACGCTATTTGCTACTTTACTTAACCTCAGCATGGGTGTATACATTTCTTGATCGGGGTTATGAAATGAAGGACGAGGATAAGACGAAGGAAGAGCTGACCAGTGAATTGGTGGACCTACGTCAGCACCTTGCTGAACTGGAAAGAAGAGCAAAAGATTCCGTACGGGCGGAGCAGGTGCTCCGTGAGAGCATGGATAGATTGAAATTGGCCTTGGCAACTGCCCACATGGACATCTGGGAATGGGACATCATGACGAACCGTATGATATGGCCCGAGAATGTGGAGGAGATATTCGGCCCCGTGTCGGGCTCATTCGAGGGAACCTTTGAAACCTTTCTCAGCCTTATCCACCCTGACGATCGCTCTGTCGTGATCCGAGCTGTGAAAAACACGCTTGAAAACGTTGAGAAAGGGAATCGATATGAAGTTGAATTCCGTATCATCAAACCCAATGGAGAAATCCGTTGGAACCGCGGGAAGGGGTTACTCTTTCGCGATCAGGCAGGGCGACCGCTACGGATGGTGGGACTAGGTTTGGATATCACCGAATACAAACAGGCAGAGGAAGCATTGCGGGCTGCATCACTGGTTGATGAACTCACAGGCTTGTACAACCGCCGGAGATTCCTTGCCCTCGGAGAGCACCAGTTGAAAATAGCGAGCCGGATGAAAAGAAGATTGTCCCTGCTCTTCATCGATCTCGACGGCCTAAAGTGGATTAATGACAGCCATGGGCATACCGAAGGAGACATGGCACTGGTCGAAACCGCAAGTATCCTTAGAGAGACTTTTCGTGAATCGGATGTTATTGCTCGGATTGGAGGAGATGAGTTTGCGGTCTTGGTGACAGAAACCACTTGCGCAGGTACCGAGATATTGACCACCCGTCTGCAAGAAAACGTAACTGCTCACAATGACAGAGGAACCCGCCGCTACAAGCTATCGTTCAGTGTTGGAGTGGCTCAATTTGATCCTGAATACCCCGTATCAATACATGAAATGCTGGCTCAGGCTGACGCTTTGATGTACGAGCAGAAACGAGATAAACAAAAATACATCCAGGAGTCATTTGTATTTGATCGACTTGGCAGGCTTACAGACGACTTCAGGAAGTAGTGTGTCAATGGACGCTATCCCTAAATGCAGCGGGGGCGAAATGAAGTAGAACTGGGGGTGGGCAGGTTTTAATTATTGCTTGACACGTCTGACAAAAGCCCGTAGATTGCAGTCAGCGCCGAGCATTATCGAGGAACCTGCGGCTCCTCTCGGCACCGAAGGCCGCGGAGGGGCATTTCTTATTTTATTCAATAAGGAATCAAGGAGAGCAGAATGACGACTAAAGAGATCTTCAACGAAATGCAGAAAAGGATGGATGCCAATCCCTCAAAGCTTGTGGGAATAAAGGCTGTGTATCAGTTCGATATCAACGGAGCTGATTCCGGTGTCTATTCCGTTGCGATTGCTGATGGAAAGGCCGTAGTCAGCGAGAGCACTCATCCTTCGCCGGACATCACAATTACAATGGCTTCCGATGACTTTGCCGACATGGTGGAAGGTAAGCTCGACGGCATCATGGCCTTTACAATGGGTAAGCTCAGATTGGAAGGCGATATGATGTTAGCGATGAAGCTCCAGGGCTTGCTCAAGTAAACCCGTCAATAGCCAGGAACGGCACCGAAGAGATTTTTCATAACTGGTAAACTTCTGGACTTTCTAACACTCCTTTCCAAAGTGCTTTCCTAACGGAGTGACCTACCATATGAATCGATAACCTCCTCATACTCAGAAAAAAAGTAAATTTAGAACCAAAAATTTTACCCTTTCACCTTTGTCGCGAACTTTCCTATTCCCAGAGACCATATAATTTTAATGGGTTATGACCAACTCGATTCTATGGCACTGAAATTGCTCGATATTTTTGTTCCAATGGGAAAGACCTTCTTACTTCTAACGGCGATCCTTCTTCTCTTCGGCTCTCAATCATATAGCGCGGATAGCGCTCTTTTTTCGAGGATCGGAATTCAATCGGTCAGGGATGGGCAAAAGGCCCCTGATTTTTGTCTCGATGGATTGAACGGTGAGAAGATCAGACTAAACACCCTTAAAGGAAAAATTCTTCTTCTCAATTTCTGGGCGACCTGGTGCGGTCCCTGCAAGGAAGAGATGCCCTCCATGGAGGCCCTCTACACCAGCACTACAAAGAAAGAGATCTTGTCTTTTTAACCATTTCCGTTGACTATGAAGGCTTAGAACCAGTGAGGAAACTAATTGACAAATATCATTATCACTTTCCTGTGCTGCTCGACCCAAAAGGAAAAACCCTTGACCTTTTTGAAATAAGCAAAATCCCTGCAACAGTCATTATTGATAAGAAGGGAAAGATGATAGGAAGGGTCATAGGCCCCGGGAATTGGACTCATCCCGATGTTTTTGCGCTCATCGATCAAATGCTAGTGGTGCACCACAGAAATAACGCTATATTTCAAAGAGCACTTGGATAGCTTATTTTGCTGAGGATAATCATTTCCAAACATAGTTCCATTTATGGGGTACACCGCTAGATGACAGGCCGAGGAGAGTTGTATCTTCGAAAGATTAAAAAAATATTACATTTTGGTCAACTTTCTTCCCCCGTGTACATGATAGGGTCGGGTATCCCAGTCTCCCTAAACCCCTTCTTCCTGAGAAAACAGCTGTCGCATTGTCCACACGCTATTCCATCTGGTGAAGGGTCATAACAGCTATGGGTGAGGCGATAATCAACGCCGAGTTCCAAGCCCTTCCGGATGATTTCAGCCTTGGTCATTTGGATGAGGGGCGTCCGGATATTGATTTTCAGTTTGCCTTCAACTGCCGCCTTGATCGCTAAGTTGGCCATGCTTTCAAACGATTTGATATATTCGGGCCGACAATCTGGATAACCTGAATAGTCGACCGCATTGACACCGATAAAAATATCTGAAGCCCCCAATACCTCGGCCCACGCCAAGGCATAGGAAAGAAAGATGGTGTTGCGTGCGGGCACATAGGTGACAGGTATTTCCTTCTTCATTTCCTCTTCACTTCTTCCTTTCGGCACCTCTATTTTATCCGTTAGAGCGGACCCCCCTATCTTCGTTAAATCTATATCGATCATCATATGTTCTCTTGCACCAAGCGCTCTGGCAACTTTCTCCGCCGCATTTAACTCCCACGAGTGACGTTGTCCATAACGCAAACTCAGGCTATAAACTTCGCAACCTTCGGCTTTAGCGATTGCCATTGCCGTGGTTGAATCGAGTCCGCCACTTAAAAGAACAATAGCTTTCTTCTTCTCAGTCATATGAGTACCCGCTTTCAAAACCTTCTTAGATCCAGTTCCCAAATGGCCTTCCGAGATTGGAGGGGGGAGCTCAATTTAGAAAAGATCTTATGATCATTCTATGAGATCTATTTTCGCGCCTTGCGATTTAGCCCTTACGAATGGCGGATTCTCGCTACCCATCCCGCCTCAGCCTCTGGCCGGAGTCCGTTCTAACCGATGAGGGGTAAGAGTGCTCATCCTCTCTTTTCCCCCTGCAGCTCTTCAGAGAAACGTTCTTGGAGAAACTCATAGATCTTCCACCCGATCTTAAGCCCCAGCTCAATGAACTCAGGTCCATAGATCTTCCCTGTCTCCGTTCGGAAGGTCCGTTTGATTCCAGCGATTCCTTTCATTCCCTTGGGAAACCTGCGAATCACGGGCGCGATGCGGGCTCTTGATGAGCGGAGCATTTGCCAGAGGGTCTGGGTAAAATTGTCCGGACCCCAGCGGAATTTATCACCATCGTAGAGCGCATCGCTGATCATTTGGCCGATAGGCGAATCAATTTTTTCGGGCTCAACGAAGGCTTCGTGGTTGGCAATGGCTTGTACAACACAATCCCTTTTTTCGGGAAAGATGGAGAATTCCTGTAACATTCTTGAAGCCTCAGAGGCGCTCGCCTTGGCGTGGTCCTTTTCATCACGTCGCAGGTCATGCAGGAGGCCGGCGATCTGGACCAGGAGGCAAGCTTCGCGCCTCGAAGAATCCTCCAGGGAAAGTCTTCCCCCCTCGATGTAAGCCAAGGCCCCGCCTTCCAAGGCCACCTTTTCAGAGTGATCTATTCCATGGCCGAGGTGGTCCTTCAGCTCGCTCAGAATGAGGGCACGGCACCTCCTAACCCGCGCGTCGTCATCAAAAAGGGAACGAGACAAACGAAGCGGCTCCCTCCAACGATCATAAAAACTGGGTTGTGGAAAAGCGGCAGCAATTTCTCGAGAGACAGCGATCATCTCTTCATAAATGTCTTCCATCAACCTTCCCCGGAGATCAGATGGCCCTTGCCATAATTATTTATCTTCCCACATATTGTAATATTCTAAATCATCATTGTACAGAAGAACCCTGTTTCTTCCTGTGTTGGAAAGATGGATGGTCCCCATTCTAAAAAAATACAGCATTTTTTGTTGCAAAATACAGGGTTGACCCTATTCCAATAACAGTCAAACTGTAAAATACTAAGTTTATCATTCTATTCATTTAATTTCGGCAATTTTGAGATGCGGTAGGTTTCCATTATGATCAGTTTGACGAGTATCAATCAAAAGGAAAAGTGTACTGTAATAGAATCTATTTATGGAGAGGTAAAATTAATTAAAAGATCTTATGAATCTCAGCCCGCTCTTGTAACCCTGAACTTTTCAAATTTAAAAGAGTGCCTGGATTATGTCGACAAGAATCAGTTTCAAATCAATATCCTATATTCTGGAAGAAGAAAAAGAGATAACGAAAAAGAGTGATTTCGAGAAAGGCAACTCCTTCCCCAACCCACGTTTCCACCAAGTGTCCTCCGATCCCCCATTCTCGGTTTAACTCATTGGACCAACTTTAGACCGAGGAAACCTCCGAAAAATTGGATGGAGCCGTTTCTTCTATTTGGTTTCAATCCGGCTCAAAGGTGATGAGAGCCAAGCCTGTTTCCTTGTCGATCTTACGATGCAAATGGGAAGGCGACTCGACTAAGATCACCTCGAGGATCGGGCGAACATGCCCTTCCATGAGATGGCCGCCATGGGCCGTTCCGTCTGACTTACCAATCACGACGTGGGCATGGAGTTTTGGATCTCCATTATCAAAGACAATGTTCCCTACGAGGGAGAGGACCTCAACCTGCTCTCGAATGAAGATCTTGTCATATGCCCTCTTTGTCCAATTGAAGTAGCCGAGCGTCACATCCGAAAGAGCCCCAATCGCGGTGAAATGGCTGGCTTGAACCTTTTTCTGGCGTGCAAAGGAGAGCAGACCCTCTACCACTTCGTCCCCTTTCTCAAAAACAACTGCATAAGTTTTTTCTCCCAGCTCGTTTATCAGTTTTGCTTCCATTGCCACCTCCTGGGCGATTTGAAAAAAAGGATTAAAGTTTCAGACTCGGCTCGCGACAATTTCCTCTTCGGCGCAAGTTCCCCTTTCTTTAGTTCTGCAGTCCACACCCTGCATTTGAATGTTCAAACTTCAAGCCCGAAATCACCAGGCCATCCTCCTATGCGTTGGTGCATATATATCCATAAGCACACCTGCCGCAATTCTTCTTTGGATTGATCGTCGGCAGGAAGGGCTGATCCAAATTCACGATTTCCCTCAGGAGACTGAAAATGACCTGAGTCAGATTGCCAAAATTCTCGTTGAACTCGTCTTCATCTTTAAAGAGGGGAAGTTCAATCTCGGAGTCGATCCTTGCCCTCCCGAGGAGTAAAAACATACAATCGATCTTTTCGGGTTTTCCTCCCATCAAAGTAGAATAAGTGAGGAGATAAAATGGAAGTTGAAGGCTGCCGATCGCTTCGATCCAGGATTCCCTGTTTCTTAGATCGAGCTTGTTGTAATGGATCATGAGATAATTTTTGTTAGACGAAGTCTTATAATCGATAATTGCTGTCCGGTCCCCCCTCTTCTCGATCCTGTCGAGACGGGCCCTGAGCTTAAAGGAATCCTTCGTCGCATCGATCCATTGCTCAAGGCCCAGGATTTTTGTTTGAAACTCTCTGATCTTCGGTAGCTGGTAATTCTTCAGGAAATCCTTCAGGTGCCTCTCCACCTGGTTTCGGAGTAGGTAGATCTCACCCGCAGGGCCTTTACCATATTGCTCCTCGAAATGCCGATGGAAGACTTTCTCAAACTCCTTAAGATCGATTTCCTTTTCAGTCAGGACGGATCCAATTTTCCGGTTGAAGTAATCGCAAAGGACCAGGTGAACAAACGATCCAATCTCTTCCTTCTCAAATTCTTCCGAAACGACCTCTTTTTCCCTGAGACCCAGAACGTATTCGTAATAAAACCGGAGCGGACAATAGAGGTAGGTATTTAAAGAACTGGCACTGAAAGGACACCCTTTTAGGAACTTTATCATCTCCGCCGATTTAGGGATGAGACGGGGGTTTTCATCCCTGAGGTTGACAGCATACTGAATGGTCTTCACATCACTCTTGTCATCCCTTCTTCTTTCTCTCTTCTGCCTCTCCCAGAGGAACTTCTCAACAAACCTGCTCTTCTCTTTCTCATCATTTTCAACATAGAAGAGATGCGATTCCTTCGATCCTCTGATCAGCACGTCGAGGTAATAGAACATGATCTCTTCCCGATCCAGATAGGTGGGAAGCTCCAACATCCGCCTTGCCTTGAATGGCAAAAACGAATCCTCCCTCGTCGTATCAGGAAAGATGCCCTCGTTCGCATCGAGAAAGAGGACGTTCTCAAATTTCAAATTCCTCGTTTCCAGGAATCCAAGAACCTGGACACCTCTCAGAGGTGTTCCTGCAAATGGGGTATAAGAAGTCATGATATACTTTTTAAAAAGAGTAAAATAGCTCCCCATCTCCTGAAACTGGATCTCCTTCATCAGGGATTTAGAAAGAAGATTGAGATGGGTGATGAAGGATTCCGAATAGGAAGAAAAAAAGGGATGGAGACGTCCAGTGCTGTTCTCACAGATGTATTCGACCACTTCTTTCAGCCTCCTGGCAAAGTCCCCCACATTCTCAAAAAAAAGCATCTTCCTGATGGTTTGGCCATGGATTGTCTCCAGGTGGTCTCTCATCACCTTCAGGCTGACGCCCGGTTCTAATGTTAATACTTTTTCTTTAATGGAATCGATGATAGCCTCGTCGTTCTCCAGTTCTGATAAGGACAGAAACTTCTTGGTTCGTTTTTCCGTGAGGATCTCCTCGATCGAATGGAAAAGGATCCTGGTAATATCCGCCCTTCCCTGGAAATAGATGTTCTTCGTGTAAGGATGTAAAATGAACTCCAGGTAATAGGGGACATAGAGACGATCTTCATCCTTGGTCGTGATTAGTTCCATGAGGCTATTAAAAAAACCGAAGAGAGGGGTTCTTTGGAGTGGGTAGCCGAGGGAGACGTTATAGTTGTCCGGATCGAGGAGGCTCAGAGCCTGGTGGAAAAGGGGAAAGAGGGATTCCGAGGACGGAAGGACGATGACTGTGTTTTCCCCAATACTCTCCTCCTGATCGATCTTGTTTTTCAAGAACGTGCTCACGCCGAGGACCTGGCCATGGGAGTCCGGACTCTTGTAATAATGGATTTGAGGCTCGATGGCAGTAAATGCCCTCATGGCCGTTATTCCCAGGTCGGATAGCTTCTTTTTAATTCCCTCTCCTTCCTGAAAGATGAAGAGAGTATTTTCCCTCTTCATCAGAGATTGAAAAATCTTTTTCTCTGATTCCGTGAGGGCAAAAAAACCTGCGAAGATCACTTTTTCAAAACGATCCAGTTTCAAACGGTCGATATTCTCAGAGACAGCCCGGTATCTCGAAGACCTCGAGGAAAAGTGGTCTGCCTCAATCTTCCTGTAAAACGCCTCGTAAAAATATGAGAGAGATTGGAGCCTTTTCGCCGTGGGCTCGGGTATGTTCTCCCCGGTGATGCTGTCGATCTCTTTTACCTTTCGTGAGGGTATCCCTTCGATATGAAGCTCCTCAAGGTCGCTGTAGAGCTTCATCCCAACGGGGAAGAAAGTGTCGGGAGTGAGAAAGCTCTTTTTACCCAAATGTTCGGGCGAGGCGGCATGGATGGTGTAAAGGATTGAGATGGCATCGATGACTTCGAGCTTTCTTCCGCCAAGACCCAACGATTCGTCATGAACATGTTCGATGAATTCGTCCATCGATAGGATGACGGGCGGTATGAAACTCGACTTCTCCTTTTCTGCCAGAACTTTCCTGAGGAAGTGTGAAGGCCTCTTGCCAGGAAAGATCACAAGGCTCGAAGAATAGTCCTTTTCAGTCCGAACCAAATGCTCCGCCACTTTTTCAACCAGATTCTCCGATGGCGAAATCAAAATGACCTTCACTTGACCTTCCTTCACCCTCCGAAGCTCTACCCTGCCGAAGGACTTAGTCGACAAGTCCGTCAGCGGAGGAGGGTTATCTCTTTCAAATCCACGTAAAGAATGACCCCCTCGATATCCTTGTCGGGATAGATCTCTCTTAGAATCCGGATATAATTTTTGAGTTGTAAGCTATATTCCTTCTCAGCTTTCTTATCAGTCCCCGTCTTATAATCGATCACGGAAACCCGATCTTTTTCAAATATCACTTTGTCCATTCTGAAGAGATTTCCTTGAGGGTCTGAATAATCCTGCTCCTTTCTGATGACCCTACCCGCTGTGGCTTGGAAATAGGGTTTGATTTCCTCATGGTTCAGGAATTCCAGAAGGCTTTTTTTCATAGCTTCACTGGGATAATCGGTCCTCAATTCATCATTGACCCGCTTGATGATCCCCTCGATCTCCGGTTCGATCTTTTCATCCAGGCTGTCAATAAAATAGAGAACCCTGTGAATGAACTCGCCTCTGAGCCTTTCCTCTAAGTTGAGGTCTTGAATGGGTGTGAAAGGGAATTTTATTGGATCAGGATGATGATAGAGCTTCAAACCCTCCTGACCAGGTTCGGAGGGATGGGAACGAGGAACATTCCTTGAGCCAATCTTGGAATCGACGGCCTGAAGGAGATCGATGGGAAATTGCTTTCTCCTGCCCTCGACACCCACGATATAAAGCTCATCCTCGGCCCGAGTAAACCCTACGTAAAGGGTATTGAGCTTGTTCACCAAATCCTTGAGCCTTTCCTCTTCATATCTTTCTTGAAGAAGGCCGCCGGCTTTCATGATCTGCTGGTTGATTTTGAGCAAACGAACCCCATCTGTCTCCTCGTCAAAAATATACTTGAATCCCCTGGATATGTCCTCATAAATGAGGACAATGACTACCGGGAACCCCAATCCTTTTGCCTTGTGGATGGTCATCACCTTGACAGCAGGGATCCCTTCAGGAACATCGATGGTCCAATCCGCCTCTCCTGCCTCTTCGTCAGAGGCACATTTGAGGAAATCGCTGGGATTGTTTCTACCCTCTCCCTCAAAGTCCTTTATCACCTCCAGGATCTTTATGAGAGCTGCTTCTTCTTCCCTAAAGTTATGAAAGACCTTGTAGATGCGGTAAATCTCGTTTACAAGGTCATAGAGGGGAAGATAACCTGTCGACTTAAAAAGATTTTCAAAATAAATCTCCCAGATGTCAGGGAATTCTTCCCGGAAGGCTTTATAAAGGGGGGAGTTCTTCCGATTCCTGAAGAAAAATTCATGTAATTCCTTCGGCTCCAAGACCGTTCCGTTTCTTTCTAAAGCTTTTCTAAAAATATCTCCGAGAACAAAACCTGCGAATGAAAGATCGTTGGGCGGAGAATCGAGGAAGGTGAGCAGCGCCACGATTTCAGCGGTGAGCTTCCTCGTCCTGATGTCAAGGCTGCTGTATGAGATGAAGCGAACGTCAATCTCATTAAGCCATGTCGTGATATTGACCACGTCCTCATTTCTGTAAGCCAGGATAGCGATATCCGAGCAGGAGTAGCCTCTCTGGATTAAATTCTTTATTAATTCCTGGATCTTCTGCTTCTCAGTGGGCTCGTCTTCCTTCTTTTCACACCGAATAATCTCCACATATCCTTTACCTCTGTGGTCTTCCTTGACCTTTTGTTCATAATCGATAAGCCCGCTCCTCCTCGCGGGTTCCCTGTATCTGTCATGATTGGAGATCACCTTTTGGAAGAAGGCCTTGCTGAAATCAACAACCCTTTCGAGGCTACGGTAATTTATTTCCAGTTCCTTCACGTGGTGGAGAGCAGAAAAAAAGGGATTTTTTGATTCGAGCCGTTTCATGATCTCGTAATCCGCATTCCTGAAGCCATAAATCGCCTGTTTGGTGTCACCAACGGCAAAAAGACTTCCCCCTTGGGAAAGGGAGTTCTCAATAAGGGGAAAGAGATTGGCCCATTGAATGGGAGAGGTATCTTGGAATTCGTCGATGAGATAGTGATAGACCGTCTCCCCTATTCTGAAGTAGACATCCGGTACGATCTCTTGATCGAGATACTCAGAAAGCTTCTTGTTGATGTCATGAATAAAGACGGTCCCTTCCCTTTTCTTCACTTTCTCGAGGATATCTTTGAAAGCGGAATAGGTCCTTACATAGGGACCATAATAAGTCATTGCATAGAGCCCGACGTATTTCCTTATTTTATAGCCGAGGAGGTCCCACTGTTCGGATATTCTTTCATATCCAACCATATCTCCTTCTTTCTTAGATTTGATGACGGGGACGTTTGCAAGACCCTTATCAATGAGGTCAGGGAAGTTATTGCCTCTTACAATCTCCAAAATTTTGTAAAATGAACTTCCTTTGCTTTTTGTGAGGCCTGATTTTTCGATGAAGCGATTCAAACCCTCCACCGTATCCCGGATCTCTCCCTTGATGGCTCGGATCTTCTTTTCTGGATCGACGATTTTTGGCTCTTTGACGATACCGGAGAGCTTATGATAGAGTTCCACGGTTTCCTCAAGAAAATCCTTCGACGGATCCCAGAGATAGGCAGACTCCCCTCCCCTGTTCTCAAGGATGATCTCGAGGAGTTTATCCAGAAATTCAGCTTCTGGAGTTTTTTCCCTGACTCCCCGCAGAAATCGATTGAAGGCATAGGCCATGATGTTCTCGGGGGCCATGACAATGTCAAAGTCAGGGCTGTAACCGAGATTGATCGCCGAGGCCTTGTAGATGGAAGTCATGAAACTGTCAATCGTCTTCACTTGAAATTCGGTGTAGTGTTTCAAAATCTCATCGATCATGGCCCCAGCTTTGGCTGCGAGGTGTTCTTTCTTTAACGAGACGACTTCCAAGAGCTCCTTGGTCTTGTCGGCATCTCCAAAATAGATGTCCTTGAGCCACGAAAGGATCCGTTCTTTCATCTCCTTCGCAGCATTATTTGAAAATGTAATGGCAAGAATGTTTCTTAGATGGTTTTGGGGAATTTTACCGGACAGCAGGAACTGGACGAATCTCTCCGCGAGACAGTAGGTTTTTCCAGAACCTGCCGACGCCTTCAAGATAGTAAAATGTGGAAAATTGATCGCCGTATCTTTTTCCAGAACCGCACGAGCCATAGCTTTAACTTAGAGGACCTTCTCTTTCCCACCTCCCTCCTTAACCCGCCCCTTAGATTTTTATAGATATAAACGCACAATTTTTTTACGCGGTGAAACCTTTACAGGCGTAAAACCGGCTTTAGGGTGGGTCGGGAATACCTCATTTTACCTCCTACTGGAAAACGAATCAACTAAGAATGAATTTGTGAAAATTACCAGTGGATCGAATACTGGATCAGACCTTTCCATGAATCCTGGGGATAAAGGTCGACGTTTCTGTTTCAGAGGAAGGCCAAAGAAAATACTTAGCAAAACACAGTTTATTTGTGTATACTAAGCATAAATTAATGAAGGACTGGGATGTGAGGTCCCAAGACGAGAGGAAAGCATCATCGATTTATCCGATAGCTTCGTCCTTAGCGGATCCCGTGTAAGGTTTAACCAAAAAGAGTGGTTTTCAACTTGGATGTCAAGACGTTGTGTTTGGAACGGAGAGAATTGAAAGAAGTCAAAGATCATCAAAATAGCAATACGTAGAAAATTCAAGGGAAGCCTTAAGGGGGGTGGACCCGATCAGAAACATCGGGGTCAGGAGGAAAAGGAGGTGATGGAAGGAAGAGATGAAAGCCGACAGACGAGAAAAAAAGGGACGCAAGAAGAGAAAGGTTTTTCCCAAGATAATTCATGTTGAGTTCGACAAGAAAGCAATTGAAGAGGTCAAAAAACGGAAGAGAGGACTCTATCAAAGATGGGCAAAGAGAAAGAAGACTGATTGAGCCGGGGTATTAGCCGAAGTCCCATATTGCTTCAAGAAAAAGAAGCCAAAAAAAGATGCGTGTTTGCTGATCGTGACATTCTTTCCAAAGGTTTGAGCCTACCCATGTCCTCAATATAAAGGGAGCGGGGATGCATGATGGTCCGACCACGGGGATCGATAGCCATTCGACTGAAGAGATACGAAAACGGTTCAATACGGCTTATCCGGTCGATTTAAGGCAGGGCGCCAGGGGACTTAAAGATTTTTAAAAGGCGTTAGCCAGAAGGTTAACGAACAGCCCATCGAAACAGAAAAAAGACGATTAACCAAAGTCCAGTTGATTCTTTGACTTAACTTGGTGCCGAAGAGGGGACTCGAACCCCTACAGGAACTACTTCCCACTAGACCCTGAATCTAGCGCGTCTACCAATTCCGCCACTTCGGCTCGTGACACTCCCCAGTCGAGACGGCCTCCCGGGGATGGACAGCCAATGCATTTTGGCTTCTGCCCCGGCCCCAGGGGGCCGGCCAGCGGGTCACTTTCCGTCCTCCAATTTAATTGAAATTTTTATGATATTATTTTATATGTTTTTGATACAAAGTCAAGGAATCAAAACTGAACACCACTGCCTGACGGGCCTGGATGGAAATTATATTTGGAATCGATCACTTAAATAGACTCCTTCTTAATCCTGTTGTCACATTGGGGAATTTTGATGGCGTCCACTTAGGCCACCAGAAGATTCTTGCAAGGTTGAAGGAAGAGGCATCAAAGATTCACGGAGAGGCGGTGGTCATTACATTTGAACCGCACCCCCTGAAGGTCCTTTCCCCCGAGCATTGTCCACCCTTGTTGACCCCCTTTAGGAAAAAGATGATGTTGATCGAGAATTCGGGAATTCAGACGGTCCTCTGCATTCAATTTTCATTGTCTTTCGCAGAGGTATCCCCTTTAGAATTTATTAGAAGTATTTTAGTGGAAAAGGTAAAGGCTAAGAAGATCATCGTCGGATACAATTACCATTTCGGAAAAGGAAAAAGCGGGGATGCCGAAACCCTCAAGACAGTCTGTAAACGGTTCGATATTGAAGTGGAAGTGATGGAGGCTTTAACCATTGACCACATGATTGTTAGCAGTTCAAGAATTCGCGAACTGATCAGGGATGGGGAGGTGGAAAGGGCTGCGAAACTATTGGGAAGAGATTATCCCGTCATCGGGAAGGTGGTCGGAGGTTCGAAGAGAGGGCATGCGTTAGGCTTCCCCACTGCAAATTTGGAGATCTCAGATGAATTATATCCCAAGACAGGTGTCTATGCCGTAGAAGTCGTATGGAATCAGCAGCCTTTCAATGGCCTGGCCAACGTCGGATTAAATCCCACTTTCGCAACGACCCAAGAAGACAAGAAGGGACATTTTTCGTTGGAGGTCTACATATTGAATTTTGACAAAGATATCTACGGTGATGAAATTCAAATTAATTTTAAAAAGAGGATACGGGATGAGATACGTTTCGATTCCCCATCCGATCTCATCGAGCAAATCCGAAAAGATATTCGATGGGCTGAAGAAAATGTGTTTTAAAGCATGCCCGAATTGGCTAATGAATCAACTTACCAAATCTCACCCACCTGATCTTGCCTAACAGATCTCGGGCGTAATGATCCCATGAAAAATAGATGACGAGGGCCTTTCCTCTGACTGCATTGGTATTGACAAAGCCCCAGAAACGGCTATCCTGACTATTATCACGATTATCACCCATGACAAATAAGCAGTCTTTAGGAACAACTACGGGGCCAAATTTCTCCATCGGCTGAAGGTATTTTGTCCAGCTGCCCTCTTCATGATAATGTCCCCAAGGGTCATCGATCACCTTGTCGCCAATATAGATCTTGTTTCGAACCACTTCCACTTTCTCCCCTTCCGTTGCGATGACTCTTTTAATAAAATCTTTCGACCGATCTCTCGGATAGATGAATACGATAACATCGCCTCTCTTTGGGCGCTTATACTGAAAACATTTGGTATCGGTAAAAGGAAATTTTACTCCGTAAATAAACTTGTTAACAAGAAGATGGTCACCTACCAGCAAAGTGGGCTCCATGGAGCTGGATGGAATTTTAAAGGCCTGAACAATAAATGTCCGAATAAAAAGGGCGATCAGGACGGCAATGACGATCGGTTCTAAATATTCTTTGATAAATTTTTTCTTTCCCATTCTCTCCTCTTCATACGAAAAACATTCTTTTGATCTGCCGCCCCCCTTTATACTGGGGGTTCATTGACTCCTCTTCTCCCGGTCTCCAGGCTGGCAGGGGGGCTCCCGGTCATCGCGGCAAATCTCATGATAGATCTCTGGCCTCCTATCTTTGAAGAACGGCCACTCCTTCCTCACCTTATCAATGTCTTTAAGTTCGATATCGATGAAAGCGATACCTTCCTTCATCCCCGCAGGCTCATCCAGCAATTCTCCCTCTGGGGAAATACAAAACGACCTCCCATAAAAATCTTGTTTTTCTTCGCTCCCGACTCGATTCACTCTGAAAATATAGATACCATTTGAAATGGCATTGCTCTTGATCACCGTCTCCCACTTTTTTTGTGATGCGAAAGCAGCCGCGGTGGGAGAGAAAATAATCTGTGCCCCTTTCAAGGCTAATATTCTTGAGCCCTCCGGGAAGAAGTTGTCCCAGCAGATTTGGACACCGATGACAGCGAATTTCGTATTAAAAACAGGGAACCCAAGGTTGCCGGCCGAAAAATAATATTTCTCCTCCCAAAGAGGGATTTGTGGAACGTGAATCTTTCTATACCCTCCCAAAATCTCTCCCCCCGCATCGATGACAACCGCCGAATTATAAAAAGCGTGATCGTCTCCCGTTTCGAAAATTGGGCAAACCAACACCGCCCCATTTTCTTTGGCCAATCTTTGCATCCTGGTGATGGAGGGCCCCTCGATCTTCTCGGCCAAAGAGAAATGAGCTTTATTCATTTCTCTCGGAAACCAATGTGTCGTAAATAATTCAGGGAAACAAATGATACGAGCACCTTTCTCTAAAGCGATTTGGCTAAATTTCACCGCCTTTTCAATATTGCGTTCCTTTTCTTCACCGCAAGATATTTGAATCCCTGCTATTTTTATCAACGCCTCACCTTTGCTCCGACCCAAAAAAAATCGTAAAAATGCTAACAGAGTCTTCCTAAGGTGTCAAGGTTCCCGGGAAAAAAGAAATCAAGCGTTCAACCTTCCAACCCATATTTCCCTATTGCTTTTTTGTAGTTTAAATTTATAATTGGGTGAAGTGGTTAACAAATATCATAACCTGGACTAAGAGGAAGTGACAAGAAGAACGTGAACCTTTTTGAGGAGGTTTTCGCCCTGCGGGACGGGATCATCCTTTAGAAACGGAAAGAGGATGAGAATTTTAGTCGTCGAAGATGAAAAAAAAGTGGCCAATTTTATCAAGAAAGGCCTCGAGGAAGAACATTATGCTGTCGATACGGCCTATGATGGAGAAATGGGTCTTTATATGTCCGAAGTGAATGAATATGATTTGATTGTTCTTGACTTGATGATCCCAAAGATCGATGGAATAGAGGTCTTAAAAAGGATCCGGGGGAACAAAAACAATGTCCCTGTATTGGTTTTGACTGCAAAGGACACCGTGGCCGACATCGTACAGGGATTGGATTCCGGGTGTGATGATTATTTAACCAAACCGTTCGAATTTATAGAATTTTTGGCAAGAATACGTGCCCTTCTGCGTCGGGAGAGAATAGATAAAGAACCTGTTTTGAAAATAGCTGACCTCAGCTTATCTCTTGTCACCCACAAAGTCATGAGGAAAGGGAGAGAGATCGAGCTCACCAGTAAGGAGTATGCCCTGTTAGAATACTTTATGAGGAATCCCAACAAGGTGCTTACCAGGACGATGATTTCCGAACACGTCTGGGATTACCATTTCGATTCAATCACGAACGTAGTGGATGTCTATGTGAATTACCTCCGGAAAAAAATTGACAAAGAATTCCAACCCAAGCTGATCCATACCATTCGAGGGGTTGGTTATATGATGAAAAGGGAATGAATGCATCTCAGGAGCCTTCGATCGAAACTCACCCTGTGGTACGTCTTGATTTTAGGAATTCTATTAATTTCCTTCAGCAGCTTCCTGTATTTCACCCTTTCAAAGAGTCTGTATCGCGATGTCGATAATAAATTGAGGTCTCTGGCTGAACTGGTTGCTTCAGAATCTACCTCCCCTCTCTCTAAATTTGGTTTCGAAAATATTGACCAAGCCCTCGAAGCATCAATGAATCTGAAACCCATCGGAAAATTTATACAAGTGTTGGATGAATCAGGCAAGATCGGCCGAAAATCTGAGAATTTGAGAAACGTCCAGCTTCCGATCAGTCTCAACGCGCTAAAGAATGCGTCCAAGGGCCTTATCTCATTTGAAACCCATCGATCTTTCGAAAACGCCCCGTTGCGGATTATTACCTTTCCCGTGATAGAGAATAACCATATCAGCAAGATCGTTCAAATCGCTTCCTCTCTCGAGGATGTCGAAGATGCCCTCAACACACTGTTCATCATCTTGATGATCGCAGTACCTTTCGCTCTGATGGTGGCGAGTCTCGGAGGACAGTTTCTTGCCAACAAAGCGCTAAGACCTGTTGACGAAATTACCCAAACGGCGCGAATGATTACCTCCCAGAACTTAAACCAGAGGATTAAGCCTCCAAGGGTAAAAGATGAGATATCAAGGCTCATTGAGACATTTAATGAGATGATTTCCCGACTCGATCAATCCTTCCGCCAGATCAAACAGTTCAGCACAGATGCCTCTCACGAATTAAAAACTCCCCTCACTATTCTTAAAGGAGAGGCGGAAGTTACCCTCCGAAGGGAAAGAACGACTCAGGAATACGAGCAGACCTTGAGGAGCAATTTAGAAGAGATTAATCGGATGTCACAAATTGTCGATGACCTATTGTTGCTTTCGAAAGCGGACAGCGGAGAGATCCGACTGAACAAGGAGCATATCAATTTGACCGAGATCTTAAATGAGGTGGTCGCACAAATGAGTATTCTGGCTCAGTTTAAAAACCTTAATATCGAGACCTTAAACCATTACGAAGATATTCACATGCTTGGAGATGGCCTGCGGATCAGGGAATTATTTTTGAATCTGATTGAAAATGGAATTAAATACACTGAGGAGGGTGGGTCAATTCATATCTCTGTGGCCAAGGATAGTTCGCCCCATGCTATCAACCCGTCGGTCTTGACAGAGGAAGGAGGGCACGTGGGATTTGCCAAGGTCGTCGTAGTGGACACGGGAATTGGAATAGCTAAAGAGGATCAGGAAAGAATATTTGATCGGTTTTTTAGAGTGGATAAGGCTCGGTCCAGAGAACAAGGAGGAAGCGGCCTTGGCCTCAGCATCTGTAAGTGGATCGTCGAAGCTCATCGAGGCAAAATTGAAGTAGAAAGCGAGCTGGGAAAAGGAAGCTCTTTTACGGTTAGATTACCCCTCTCTCTCTCCTAAATCTTAATAATGTGCTCTGTCCAGACTGGTTAGCTTTTTTTCAAGGGCTGGAGAATTATTAACCAATCTCTGCCGTTCTTTTGCAGTTTTTTGTAAGTCAAAAACGAGAAAAATAAAATACTTATGTAATTTCAGGCGATTAAAAAATTGGCAAAAATTGGCACTTATTTTGCTTGTAAATATTTACTCTTGACAAGAACTCCTGATTTCTTAAATTTCTAAGTTATTAGAAGACCTTAGAAGGGATGTAAATTGTCGGAACGCCTCGCGGAATTACTCGTCAAAAGAAACTATATTACCCAAGAACAACTTAAGAAGGCCTTGGATGAACAGAAACTCAAAGGGGGCCGCTTAGAATCGAACTTGGTAAGGATGGGGCTTATCAAGGAGGATGAGCTACTATCCTTTTTGAGTGCGCAGTATAGGGTTCCTTCCATTAAGATTTCCAAAATTGAAATTAATCCGAACGTCATCAAGCTGATCCCTTCCAGCACCATTAAGAAACATTTTATCATCCCTGTAAATCGGGTCGGTCCGAAATTGACACTGGCTATGGCTGATCCCAGTAATATTATCGTGATCGACGAGATCAAATTTATGACCGGGTTCAATGTGGAACCCGTTGTGGCTTCAGAGACAGAGATCGTCGATGCGATAAAGAAATACTATGGAAGAGGTGGTAAGGTTGCTGGAATGGGAAGCGTGGGGTTTGAAGCTACTGATTATGCCCTCGATGAGGAAAAGGCCTCTGGTTCGTCGAATGCTGGCTTAACGATCGATGATGATCTTGTTGATGTCGAGGACTTCGATGCCCTTGTCCACGGAGCAGTCGATAATGTTGAGGTCATCGACACCCAAGTCCAACCGGACGAATCGGGGGAGATTGAAGGCCCGATCATAAAGATCGTCAACGGAATTCTGCTCAAGGCGATAAAATTAGGGGCGAGCGACATTCACTTTGAGCCGTATGAGAGGGTAGTCCGAGTCCGATACAGGATCGATGGTGTGATGAGGCGTGAGATGACGCTCCCCATTCAGATCAGAAACGCGATCGTCTCACGCTTGAAAATTATGTCAAAGTTAGACATTGCTGAAAAACGACTTCCCCAAGACGGGAGGATCAAACTGCGCTTAGGAAAAGGACGGGAAATGGACTTCCGGGTCTCTTCGATCCCCGTCCTTTTTGGTGAAAAGGTGGTCCTCCGTTTGCTCGATAAATCCGCTTTACAATTGGATATGACAAAACTCGGTTTTGAGGAATCGGCGATGGAGGACTTTAAAAATGCGATCCGCAGACCGGTGGGAATGATTTTGGTGACCGGCCCAACGGGGAGTGGAAAAACGACCACCTTATATTCGGCCTTGTCCGAATTGAACAAAGAAACCGAGAACATCATGACCGCGGAAGACCCGATCGAATACAATTTCATGGGGATCAATCAAGTCCAAATGCATGAAGAGATTGGGCTCACCTTTGCCTCGGCTCTCCGTTCCTTTCTGCGTCAGGATCCCGATATCATCATGGTGGGGGAGATTCGAGACTTTGAGACGGCCCAGATCGGTGTCCAGGCGGCCTTGACCGGACACCTTGTTCTAAGCACTGTCCACACCAATGACGCACCCGGAACGATTACGAGGCTCATCGACATGGGCGTGGAGCCCTTTCTCATCTCCTCGGCAGTGATTTTAATCCTCGCCCAGCGTCTGATTCGGAAGATCTGCACAGAGTGTAGAGAGCCGATTAAAGTCCATCCTCAGCTTTTGATCGATTTGGGTGTTCCTCCGGATGAGGTCAAATCGTTCCCGGTCTATAAGGGAAAAGGATGCCCCATTTGCAACAATACGGGGTATAAGGGCCGTCTTGGCCTTTATGAGGTTATGCCCATGAAGGAAGATGTCAAAGAGCTTGTCCTCTCTCGTGCCTCAACCACCGAAATAAAAAAGGAGGCTATCCGTCTGGGGATGAAGACATTGAGACAAAGTGGAGTTATGAAGATAAAGAGTGGGATGACGACCATTGAGGAAGTGCTCAGGTCCACCATTGATGATCGCTAGCCCATTCAAGAAAAATCTTTGGGGGAAGATATGGTTGAATTACAAAAATTGCTTGAAGTGGTCATTGAAAAGAAGGCTTCCGATTTGCATATCACCACAGGGGCTCCTCCTCAGTTTCGGATTGATGGAAAGTTGATGAGTTTCGATTCGACCGTCCTGACAGCACCCGACACTAAAAGGCTTTGTTATAGCGTATTGACCGATGCACAGCGGCACAAATTCGAAGAAGAATATGAATTGGACTTCTCATTCGGAATCAAGGGGTTGAGCCGATTCAGGGGCAACATCTACATGCAACGGGGAGCGGTGGCCGGGGCATTTCGAGCCATTTCTTTCGACATCCTCAATTTTTCCGACTTGGGAATTCCTCCCGTTGTGAACGAATTAATTAAGAAACCGAAGGGCCTTGTCCTGGTCACCGGGCCCACCGGCACAGGAAAATCGACGACTTTGGCGGCGATGATCGACAAGATTAATGGCGAAAGAAACGCGCACATTATGACTGTGGAGGATCCGATTGAATTCCTCCATCGTCACAAAAGTTGTATGGTCAATCAAAGAGAGGTGAACTCCGACACAAAGAACTTTGCCGCCGCACTTCGGCACATCCTCCGGCAAGATCCGGATATCATTCTCATTGGCGAAATGAGGGACCTGGAGACCATTGAAGCAACTCTCGTCACCGCTGAAACAGGCCACTTGACCTTCGCGACGTTGCATACAAACTCCTGTGTGGAGACGATCAATCGGATCATCGATGTCTTCCCCCCCCATCAGCAACAACAAATACGGACCCAACTGTCCTTTGTATTGGAAGGCGTTCTGGCCCAGCAGCTCATCCCGAAGGTCGGCGGAAAAGGGAGGGCCCTGGCCATGGAAGTCATGATCCCGAACGCTGCCATTCGAAATCTGATTCGAGAGGATAAAATTCAGCAGGTCTATTCGCTGATGCAGGTGGGGCAAGCCAAATTCGGAATGCAAACGATGAACCAGTCCCTTCTTTCTCTTGTAGAACGCCATATCATCTCCTTAGAGGATGCCATGGACCGGAGTCATAATCCCGAAGAATTCCGACAAATGCTTTCCACCTCCAACCTGTCAGGGGGGAAAAAGGAAAGAATAGCGAGACCGGCATAGACCGCTTTGGAGGGGAATGAACCATGCCAATCTTTAAATGGGAAGGAAAGACACTCAAGGGATTGATCAAAAAGGGGGAAATGGACGCTCCGGACGAAGCGGCCATTCGGATTCATCTCAGGCAGCAGAACATCATCCCCACAAAAATTGCCTCCAAGAGGAAAGAGATCAAGATTTCCTTGCCCTTCAAGAAAAAAGTTAAGAAGCGGGCGATTGCGATTTTTACGCGACAACTTGCGACCATGATCGATGCCGGTTTGCCCCTGGTTCAATCGCTCGAGATTCTGTCTTCTCAACAAGAAAGCAAAGTCTTCAAAGATATTATCCGGGAAATCAGAGAGGATGTGGAGGGGGGGTCCACCTTTGCGGGAGCCCTCAAAAAGCATCCGGTTACATTTGATGAGCTGTATACGAATTTAGTTGTGGCAGGAGAAGAAGGAGGCATTTTAGACAATATTTTAACCCGTTTGGCGAATTACATCGAAAAGGCGGAAGCCTTGAAAAAGAAGGTAAAGTCGGCCCTCGTCTATCCTACCACGATCGTTGGGGTAGCCATCATTGTCGTGATCATATTGATGATCTTTGTCATCCCTGTCTTTGAGACCATGTTCAAATCAGCCGGGCAAACGCTCCCTCTCCCCACACTGATCGTCCTCACGATGAGCAGAATTGTGAAGAAGTACGTGTTCATCCTCATCCCCGGGGTCATCCTTTTTTTCTACCTTATCAAAAAATATTATCAAACGGAGGCTGGTAAAATCATGATCGACGGCCTCATTTTGAAATTGCCTGTATTTGGACCGCTCTTTCAAAAAATTTCTGTGGCACGGTTCTCCCGAACGTTGGGGACTCTCGTCAGCAGCGGGGTTCCCATCTTAGATGGATTAACCATTGTCTCCAAGGCCTCTGGAAATAGAACCATTGAAGCGGCAATCCTGAATGCCAGGGCGAGCATCCGGGAAGGTGAGACCATCGCCGAACCTTTGAGCCGCAGTGGCCAGTTCCCCCCGATGGTCATCCAGATGATTTCCGTCGGAGAATCTACGGGAGCATTGGACACGATGCTCTCCAAGATTGCAGATTTCTACGAGGATGAAGTGGATGTCGCTGTGGGAAATTTGACCTCCCTCCTTGAGCCGTTCCTGATGATGTTCTTGGGAATCGTGATCGGAGGTGTTGTGATTGCGATGTATCTGCCTATTTTCAATATGGCATCCGCTGTGGGTTAGCCTCCCTCCTGGCAGGGGTAGAATTTGATGGATCCAAATTCCAATCTCTCCCTCGACGCACATCGGAAAGACCTAAAGAATGTGAAGGGTCTCATGTTGTGTCGCATCATCATCCTCACCCTTCTTCTCACCATTACCCTCCTCTTCCAGGTGTCTGGAAAAAAGTATTTCTTTATCCCCATGATTAATAATTTCTATTATTTCATAGGCTTTTTCTATCTCGTGACCATCTTTTACGCCGTTTTATTTAGAAAAATTAAAGACCTCGAGCGATTTGCTTATTTTCAGATTGTGATTGATCACTTTTTCATTACGGGCTTGATCTATTTTACTGGTGGGAAGGAAAGCTTTTTTCCGATCACCTATATCTTTTCTATTATCGGAAGCAGCATCATCCTCTACAAGCGCGGCGCTTTTTTTTCGGCATCCCTCTCCACCTTTTTGTATGGTCTCCTCCTCTTGCTCCAACTTCATCACTGGATCAACCCTTTGGGCCACCCTTCCCTATACGATGCGACTCAGATCTTCTATTCCTTGGTCATCTATATGGCCACATTTTACATTGTTGCTTTTTTGAGCAGTACCATCTCCGAAGAACTGAAGAAGAAGAAGAGAGAGTTGATCCTGAAACAGGCCGATTACAACCAATTGGAAGCCTTTAATCGAAACATCATTCAAAGCCTGGACAGCGGCCTATTGACGATTGGCCTCGACGGGAAGATCAATTTTTTAAATCGGACCGCCGAGAGGATACTCAACCGCGATGGGGATGCGTTGAGAAACGTTTCCATTTATGACCTCTTCCCGAAAATGAATGAGGTGATCGAAGGAGTGAAAAGGAAAGCCTCAGATCCCCTTTCCGATTATCAACGTTATCAAGCCCTCCTCACAAACCAGGAGGGCAAGAAGCTTTATTTAGGTTTTTCGATCTCTCCCCTTACCGATGCAGATGGATCATTGATCGGTCATACCTTGATTTTCCAAGATATCACGAGAATCAAAGAGATGGAAGACCAGATGAAGAGGACGGACAAGATGGCGGCCGTTGGCCTATTGGCCGCAGGGATGGCCCATGAGATCCGGAACCCTTTGGCCTCCTTGAGCGGATCCATTCAAATGCTGAAATCGGAACTCGTACTGAGTGAATACCAGCAGCGACTCATGGAGATCACTGTCAGGGAGTCAGAAAGGCTCAATGCATTGATTACCGATTTTCTCCTCTTCGCGCAACCTCCCCAAACCAATAAAATGCCTTGTGAGATAGAGCAGATCATCGAAGAAACCATTGAACTCTTCACCCATTCCCCCTCCTTCCACGAAGGAATCCGCATCTTCCTACCCAACCTTCATGATCATACTCAAGTCTCCATCGATCCGGACCAAATGAAGCAGGTATTTTGGAATCTTTTGATCAACGCCGGTCAAGCGATGTCAAACGGGGGAGAAATCCGCATTGTCTTAGAAAAGGGAAATGATATCTTTTGGAGAACGAACCCACCTGTGCCGATCCAGAGGATGGGCAAGGGGTGGGTGAAAATCTCAATCGCCGATTCTGGAAAGGGAATCCCTCAAGAAGAAAAGGATAAGATTTTTGAGCCCTTTTTTACGACAAAGGAACGGGGGACGGGGTTAGGTCTGTCGATTGTTCACAAAATCATTGAGAACCATAATGGGATGATCAGGGTGGAGAGTGATGTGGGGAGGGGCTCCACATTCACGATCTTTCTGCCTGCGCATTGAGACGAGGGGAAGCGGAATGTTGAAGGACAGGATTTTAGTGGCCGATGATGAACAAAGCATGAGGGAATTTTTAGATATTATGTTCAAGAAAGAGGGGTATCATGTTGCTTTGGCATCTAACGGAGAAGAGGTGTTAAAGCTGATCGAAAAGGAAATTTTCGATTTGATCCTCATGGACATCCGGATGCCCAGGCTGGATGGGATTTCTGCCCTGAAGAAGATTAAGGCCGTTTCGCCAGAAACCATTGTGATCATGATCACCGCTTATGCTTCTGCCGATACAGCGATCATGGCAATGAAAGAGGGAGCGTATGATTATATTACGAAACCGTTTAAGGTCGAAGAGATAAAGTTGATCATCAAAAATGCATTGGAAAAGAAAAATCTCCGACAGGAAAACGTCCTTTTGAAACAAGTGGTCAGGGACCGTTATCACTTTGATAATATTATCGGCCAAAGTTCTAAAATGCTCGCCTTGTATGATCTCTTGGAGAAGGTGTCCCCCACCAAGACAAATATCCTCATCACCGGGGAGAGTGGAACGGGCAAGGAGTTGGTGGCGAAGGCGATCCACTACAACAGTCCGAGGAGAGAAAAGCCTTTCGTGACATTGAATTGTGGTGCCATTCCCGAACCCCTCATCGAAAGCGAGCTTTTTGGCCACATGAAGGGCGCGTTTACAGATGCCATTGCGACCAAGAAGGGATTGTTCGAATTGGCCGACGAGGGAACGATCTTTTTAGATGAAATCAGCGAACTTCCCCTTCTGATGCAGGTAAAATTACTTCGTGTGTTGCAGGATCGGGAATTCAAGAGAGTCGGCGGGACGGAGGATATCCGAGTCGATGTCCGAATCATTTCTGCAACGAATAAGGATTTGGAGGAGGCCGTAAGAGAAAAGCGATTTCGAGAAGACTTGTTTTATCGACTCAATGTGATCCAAATCAAGATTCCTCCCCTAAGAGAGAAGAGAGAAGACATCGCTCTTCTGGCCACCCACTTTTTAAAGAAATATTCGGAAGAGTTAAACAAAAATATTTCGAGGATCTCCCCGGAGGCGCTTCGCATTCTGCTCAATTATGATTATCCTGGGAATGTAAGAGAACTTCAGAACATCATCGAGAGGGCTGTTGCTTTAGAGGGAACGAATGATCTGACCGCACAAAATCTGAGTTCTTATCTCGATGAACAACTCCCGATGAAAAAAAAGGCGATCGATCTCGAAATTCCAACCGAAGGCATTGACCTCGAAAAAGTGGTGGAGGATCTCGAGAGAACCCTTCTGTTGAAAGCCTTAGAAAAAACAAAAGGGATCAAAAAGAAAGCTGCGGAACTTTTGCACATTAATTTTCGTTCGATGCGATATCGGTTAGAAAAATATGGACTGAATCATGAGGAGGATTTCTGAGCCCGGATGGGTGAAACCCCGTCAGGCCTTTCACCCCCATTTCAAATTCCAAATCACAAATCTCAGACCGATTCCAATCACCGAGACGAACTAACTTCCGACTTCTCAATCTGTAATCCGTATTCTTAATTAAGAAAAGAAAGAATTAGGAATCTCATCTATTCCTGTAGCCCACCGACAACCAGCAATTTGTCCCCGAATCTGTCAGCCCCTTCCCCTCCTGACACTCTGCCGTGACCATGATGGATGCCGATTCCTGCAGAAGGAGTTTCTCGATGATGACGACACAATCTCCCTTCGGCCCCGGGAACCAGTACTGTCATTCACAATGGCTCTTTGCGATTTCTCACCTCCTTCTGAACTGCTTATCCAGTTCATCCCGAGAAAGGAAGAAAAAGATGGGCCGGCCGTGGGGACAGGTGGTGGATAAACTAAAAGGATAAAGTTTTTCCACTAACCCTTCCATTTCTTCCCTCCTCAACGGGAAATTTCCTCGTATCGCAGAATGACAAGCCAAGGTGATCAAAATGGTCTGGATTGTTTCCGCCCCATTCCTTTTTCTCGTTATGAACGATAATTCCTCTAATATTCCCTTGACCATTTCTTTTGGATCTCCTTGATCCAAAAAGGAGGGGATGGAACGAATGGCGTAAATCCCTTCGCCGATGGGGTCGATTTCAAATCCCATCGATTGAAATTCCTCAAGATGCGAGGAGAGGGTGAACGATTCTTGAGCGGATAGCTCCATCGGGATAGGGATGAGAAATCTCTCTGAAGAGATCGATCTCGTTTCATACTCGTTCTTATATTTTTCAAAGAGAATTCTCTCATGGGCCGCATGTTGATCGATAAAGATCAGACCCCTTTCCTCCTCACAAATAACGTAAGTCCCTTGCGTCTGCCCTAAAATGCGGCATTGGATTTTTCTCTCCACCTCCCACCCAGGAGAAGGCGCATCCTTAACAGTGGGAGCCCCCTGGCCTTGATCCCATTTCGTCCAGAGGGTGCCGATGGATTGGGGTTTCAGGGGGGGAGGCGCAGCCGCCACGGTCCTGAAAGATGTCAAGTCTTTTTTCTTTCCTTCCAGCAAGGGCTCTCCGAGGAATGGCATGCCGTCAAGGGCGGTCGAAAGGGTTCCCATGACGGTATGGAAGACTCTTTCAGGATTTTTGAATTTCACTTCTGCCTTGGTGGGATGGACATTCACATCCACGGCAGCGGGCGGTATCTCAAGGAATAATATGGCGATGGGAAATTTCCCGGCTGGAATGCGATGCCGGTATGCCTCCATGATCGCTTTATAAATCAGGCGATCTCTCACAAATCGTCGATTGACGTAAATATAAATGCCATCCCCCGTTCCTTTGGAAATAGAGGGGAGGCTGGAAAATCCTGAGATCTTCATCCCCTCTTCCTCAAGCTGAAAAGCCTCGAGGTGATCATAGATGTCCTTCCCTAAAATGGTTTCGATCCGAACCCATGGGGATTCTGTTTTCAGGTGTTCATAGAGCGTCCGATCATCATGAATGAATTTAAAAGAAATCGCGGAGTGGGAAAGGCTCAATCTGAGAAAGTAATTTAATGAATAGTGAAGCTCTGTGCGGATCGATTTTAAAAACTTCCTTTTCACAGGAATATTATAAAAGATATTCCTCACCTCAACCTCTGTCCCAACAGGACAGCCGATGTCAGAAATGCTTCTTATGACACCTCCTTCACAGATGACCCTTGTTCCGCTGATGGATTCCCGCACCCGCGTCTTGATCGTTATCTGCGCAACCGAGGCGATGCTGGGCAGAGCCTCGCCCCTAAACCCTAACGTGTGAATGGCGTAAAGATCTTCGGCATTCCTAATCTTGCTGGTCGCATATCGTTGGAGGGCAATGGGAACATCTCCGGGATCCATTCCCTCCCCATTATCGCCCACGCGGATGAGTTGGAGGCCTCCCCCTTTCAATTCAACAATGATCTCTGAGCTCCCTGCATCGATTGCATTCTCCATCAACTCTTTCACGACCGATGCGGGTCTTTCTATCACCTCTCCAGCGGCAATACTTTGGGCGACGTCTTCGTGTAAAATTTGAATTTTCCCTGGCATCGTTTAGACAACCTATGCGCAGAGCAGCTGCCTGAGGTAGGGCGGCTAAGCGCTTACCATCTCTTACTCGCGGGGGGTCCCATCGTCAATAAAGGTTCCCATCCTTCTGAACTTCTCGTATCGGATTCTTAATAAATCTTCGATACCTATCTTCTCCAATTCCCTTAAATCTCGTTCCGTCACCTCTTTTAAAATCCCTGCCATTCTCTCTGGGTCCCGATGTGCCCCTCCGGGTGGTTCCTTGACAATCTCATCAATCACGCCCAATCGATGGAGGTCAGAAGCTGTCAACTTCAACGATTCCGCTGCCACGATTTTCCCCTTCTCCGAATCTTTCCAAAGGATCGCCGAACATGCTTCCGGAGTAATCACCGAATAGATCGAGTACTCCAGCATCAAAATGCGATCTCCCACCCCGATGGCCAAAGCCCCTCCGCTTCCTCCCTCTCCGATCACAATAATGACGATGGGCGTCCGGAGCATCATCATGATTTCAAGATTCTTGGCAATGGCTTCGGCTTGGCCTCTCTCCTCGGCACCCACCCCAGGATAGGCGCCAGGCGTATCGATCATCGTCACAACAGGTTTTTTGAAGAGCTCTGCCAATTTCATCAACCTGAATGCCTTGCGATACCCTTCCGGGTGGGGCATCCCGAAGTTCCGATAGGCCATCTCCTTGGCATCCGCGCCCTTCTGATGACCGATGACGACCACAGGTCTTCCATTGAACTTAGCGATTCCTCCAACAATGGCGGGATCATCTCCGTAGTTACGGTCTCCGTGGAGTTCGATGAAATCTTCAAACATCCACTGGATATAATGAGACACCCGGGGCCGATCAATATGCCGCGCCAATTGCGTGACTTGCCATCCGCTTAGGTTTGAAAAGATCTCTTTCTGTAATCGATGGAGCTTTTCCTCCAGATTTCTCAATTGTTCGCTGAAATCAATCTGCCTGCCCCTGGAAAACCGCTTTAAATGTTCAATCTCTCTTTCCAATTCAATGAGGGGCTTTTCAAAATCTAAATAATGTTTTGCCATTTCGATGCCTGTTTATTCAAAAGAGAGAGAGGAAGATTGGAAAAGATTTCTCATGTGATGTTGAAAATTTTGAGAGGGGTCGACCGAATAGTCTTCTGACAATGCAATAACGGTTTCTCGGTTTTCTCCATCGACGAGATGGAGATGAACTTTGCAGAACCCTTTATTGGCCATAATCATTTCCCTTAAATCTACAAGATTGGATTGGGTCAACGAGGAGAGGGCGATTCGAAGATGAACGACCTTCCTCGGGGAAGCTGGCGGCTCAGAAAGCGAACATACGTCCATGCCCTTTATCTTTATATGGTCTTCAGATTGATCGATCGTCCCTCGAACAATAATAGGGTCCCCTCCTCTTAAAGAAGGCAAGGCAGCTTTATAGACCTCTGGGAAAAGAATGACCTCTACAAAACCCTTCATGTCCTCCAGGTTCAAAAAAGCCATCCGATCCCCTTTCTTGGTAACGATCTCCTTTAACCCGCTGACGAGGCCACAAATCTTTGTCTCCGCACCATTTGGAAGCCCAGAAAGCGTGGAGGTATCTTCACCGGTATATTTTCTGATTTCCTCCTGGTAGCGTGACAAGGGATGGCGCGAAATGTAAAATCCGATCGTCTCCTTTTCAAAGGCAATCAATTGATTCTCTGGGAATTCATCGATTTCCGGATAGCCCTCATCCCTCTCCGTGACACTCGGCATCAACATACTGAGTTGAGCCTCCCCTTTCTTCCGCTGAGCCGATTGGGAACGGTTGAGGAGATCCTCAAGGACAGCCAACATCTGAGATCGATGGGCTTTTGAGAAGTCGAAGGCGCCGCACTTAATCAAACTTTCGACCACCCTCCGGTTCACCTTTCTCAAATCGACCCTTTTGCAGAAATCGTGCAGGGATAAGAATCTCCCAGCCCCCTCTCTCTCTTTTATCACGGCATCGATGGCGGCATCCCCTACATTTTTTACCGCGGCCAGTCCAAATCGAATTTGACCTCCAATTACCGTAAAATTTCGATCGCTTTCATTGATGTCGGGGGGCAAAATTTGAATACCCATATCGCGGCATTCGGCAATATATTTTAGGATCTTATCCGCATTTTGAACTTCGCTCGTGAGCAGGGCCGCCATAAATTCGAGCGGATAATGCGCTTTCAAATAGGCGGTTTGATACGCAATGAGTGCATAGGCAGCGCTGTGGGACTTATTGAAACCGTATTCGGCAAACTTGGCCATGAGATCGAATACCTTCTCCGCCTTTTTCAGATTGATTCGATTCTTTCTTGCCCCCTCCAGAAATTTCTCTTTCTGCATTTCCATCTCTTTAGGGTCTTTTTTCGACATGGCCCTGCGAAGAATATCTGCGTCCTCCAGGCTGAAATGGGCAAGGGAACTCGCAATCCTCATCACCTGTTCCTGGTAAACGATCACTCCGTAAGTGTCTTCCAATATCTCTTTCAACTCCGGCAGATCATAGCGAACCGATCCCTCCCCATGTTTCCTTTTGATGAACTCTTCGACCATCCCGCTCTTCAGGGGACCGGGCCGGTATAAAGCAACCAAGGCGATAATTTCTCTAAAATTTTCCGGCTTTAATTTGATGAGCAGATCTCTCATGCCCGAGCTTTCCAGCTGAAATATCCCAAGAGCGGATCCCGAACCCAGTTGCTCAAATACCTTTGGATCATCCAAAGGGATCTGCGACAGCTCGATCCTTAACCCGAGGTCCTTCTCGATGAGCTGAATCGCATGGTTGACGACAGTCAGGGTCTTCAAACCCAGAAAATCGAACTTGACAAGGCCAATGGCTTCGACCTCCTTCATGGGGTACTGGGTCATCACCTCCCCATTCTGTCCACGATAGAGAGGAAGGTATTCCATCAGCGATTTGTTCGAAATGACAACACCAGCCGCATGGGTGGAAGCGTGGCGCGTCAGCCCCTCCAGCGATTTCGCAATGCTGAAGAGAGATTCCACCTTGGAATCTCTCTTCAGCAGCTCCTTCAACTGGGGTTCCTGATTTAAGGCCTGATCGAGGGTGATATTCAACGGAGTGTTAGGGATCAGTTTGGCAATCCGATCCACCTCCGCGTAGGGAAGATCCATGACGCGACCGACATCCCTGATCACCGCCCTGGCTTGCATCTTGCCAAAGGTGATGATCTGGGCCACATTTTCCTTTCCATATTTATCGGTCACATACTGGATCACCTCATCCCTTCCTTCCATGCAAAAATCGACATCCACATCCGGCATGCTGCTCTTTCTTCCTGGGTTCAAAAATCTCTCGAAGATCAAACCGTATTCGATCGGGTCCAAATCCGTGATGTTCAGCGCATAGGCCACCAAACTGCCAGCGGCTGACCCCCTCCCCGGACCGACAGGGATGCCCCTATTTTTCGCAAAACGGATAAAATCGGCTACGATCAAAAAGTATCCGGAATACCCCATCGACTTTATAATTTTGAGTTCCTCTTCGAGACGGCTCGAATAATGTGCAAATCGCTCTCTGAAATCCTTTCCCTCCTGATAGAGGACCAATCTCCTCTCCAATCCCTCTCGAGAAAGCCTTTCCAAATAGCTGTCCAGGCTTTCTCCGGATGGAAGAGCGATTTTGGGGATATGCTTCTCATCGAATCTCAACTCGAGGTTACATTGTTCCGCGATCTCTAACGTATGGGTTATCGCCTCGGGGCGGTCTTTAAACATCTCTGCCATCTCCTCGGGCGACTTCAAATAGAATTCTTCTGAAGAGAATTTCATACGACTGTTATCCTGCAGGCCC
>Ga0187770_10000116_pt1 | contig 35582 bp, 26 predicted proteins | sample 0116_SJ02_MP02_2_FD_133154 | JGI IMG/M metagenome (GOLD analysis project Ga0187770, IMG submission 133154) | Tropical peat soil microbial communities from peatlands in Department of Meta, Colombia - 0116_SJ02_MP02_20_MG | ecosystem: Environmental > Terrestrial > Soil > Wetlands > Peat | place...
CGACGGGAACCTGCTGATCGCCAACGACCCCTTCCGGGGCGTCCGCACGGTCGGGGGAAGGCTCGTCCTCGGCGACGGCCCGGGCCTCGGGGTCACAGGCGACGTTTGGCCACCGGTGGCGGAATCGTGAGAGCGGCCGGAGAGCGCTATGAGCGCCCGGCCTGGATGACCAGCTTCTGGCCAACGACGAGGTCGTCCGAGGCCAGCTTATTGTCGGCCTTTATTTTCTCCACCGTGGTGTTGAAGGTCTTGGACAGCTGGTAGAGGGTGTCGCCCGGCTTGACGATGTAGGTCATGGAATCCCCGGGCTTGACATTGGGCGGGGGAGAGTCCCCGGCCTGGGGGGGCGTGAAGCCGCTGACCGGGATTCTCAAGACCCAACCCTCGCGGATGAGGGTCCGGCTGTGCAGGCCGTTGAGCCGGACGATGGCGTCGACCGATGTCCGGTATTTCCGGGCGATCTCCCCGAGCGTGTCGCCTTTCCGGACCATGTAGCGGTCGGTGACGACGTCGGGGGGCACATACTGGGGGAGGGTGGCGATGCAGGCCAGGCACTTGGCCCCGTAGGCCTCTGGGACGCGGAGCTCGTAATCGTAGTTCGGGGTCGAATCGAAGCGCAGCTCCGGGTTGAGAATGGTCAGGACCAGCGGGTCGAGCCCTAGGGCCTGAGAGAGAGTGGCCAGCTTAACGGGCGTGCTGATGCGGATCTTTTCGAATTTCAGCGGCGGGTCGGGGGTCGGAAGGTCGAAGCCGTACTTGGCCGGATTCTGGATGATCAGGAGGGCGGCGATGAAGCGGGGCACGTACCGCGCCGTCTGCCACGGGAGGTTGTTGAACAGGTCCCAGAAGTTGTCGAGATAGTTGATGCGCTGGGCCTCGATGACCCTCTGGACGTAGGCCTCGCCGCAGTTGTAAGCCGCGAGGGCCGTCGTCCAATCCCCGAACATGTCGTGCAGCTCGCTGAGATACTTGATGGCCGCCTCGGTGGACTTGACGGGGTCCATCCTCTCATCGATGTATTTATCGCGCTTGAGGCCGTAGCGGTAGCCCGTCGAGGGTATGAACTGCCACATCCCCAGGGCCCGGGCCCGCGACAGGGCCCGGACCTTGAACCAGCTCTCGATCATCGGGACCCAAACGAGCTGTTCCGGCAGGCCGGCCGTGCTCAGGTCCTTGGAGATCATATCCTTATAGAGGCCGGAACGCTTGTAGCCCTCGAGGAAATAGGCCTTCTCCGGCCCGGTGAAGGAGTCGATCTCTTTTTTCACCCACTCGTTCTCGACGAGCGGGATGGAATTGTTGACGGACGTGCCGGTTCTCAGGCGGCTGCGGCTGAATTGCTGGCTCAGGGCGTAGACCTGCTGAACCCTCTGGGCGACCAGGAACCGCAGGTCGTTCTTCTCCTGCAAGAGCGACGAATCGGCGGCGAGTTTCACCCTGGGGACTATGGCATAGGCCTCGTCGAGCTTGACCAGGGCCGCTTCGAGCTGGCCGTGGTCGATGTCCGCCAGGGCCTCCTGATAGGCGGCGAATCCCTCCTCGAGCAGGGCCGAGGCCTCCTTCTCTGAATCCGCGCTCTTTTCCGGAGGGGCGGCCTGGATGTCGCCGTTGATGTCCTCGTTGCCCAGGTCCGGAAGCTGGCCGGTCGGTGTGGTGCCTTTGGCCGGTTCCTGAGTATTCGGCCCGGCGGGGGCCTGTTTTTGGGCCGGCTTCTCGGCGGCCTGGGGGGCTGTCCGGACGGCGTTGGGGGAGGACGAGCAGGCGGCCATAAGGACGGCCAGGGCCAGGGGCCAGAATGCGCGGCGGGTTTCTTTATGAATCACCATTTCGTTTATTACATATAACATGAGCTGGCCGGCCAGTCAAACGGTCGTGCGGCGCCCGGGACCGGCCACCGCGGCCCGCCCCCGGGCGGGCAAGGGGTCAGCCCTTCCTGTGCCAGTTCCAGGCGGTTTCGATGATCGTCTCCAGGGAGGAGAGCCTGGGTCTCCAGCCGAGGTTCCGATCCGCCTTTTCCTTGGATGCCAGGAGGACGGGGACGTCGCCCTTTCTTCTCGGCCGGATGTCGTACGAGACCTTCCGGCCGGTCACCCGTTCAGCCTCCCGTATGACCTCCAGCACGGAGAAGCCCGCATTGGTCCCGAGGTTGATGGCGTCGCAGGGCCCTCCTGCAAGAAGGGCCTTCAGGGCCAGGACATGGGCCGCTGCCAGGTCGGTGACGTGGATATAGTCGCGAACGGCCGTCCCGTCCGGCGTCGGGAAATCGTTCCCGAAAACGCCGAGGCGCGGGCCCTTTCCAAGAAGGCTGAGGAGGATATTGGGGATGAGATGGGTTTCAGGATTGTGGACCTCGCCCGTCTCGCCCTCGGGGTCGGCGCCGGCCGCGTTGAAATAGCGGAGGGAAATAGACCTCAGGCCGTACGCCCGGTCGTAGTCCTCGAGGATCTGCTCGATCATGAGCTTCGTCCGGCCGTACGGATTGGCGGGGTTGAGGGGATGGGTTTCGGTAATGGGCGTTTCGAGAGGGACCCCGTAGACGGCCGCGCTCGAGGAGAAGATGAGCGAGCGGACACCCGCCTCGAGCATGGCGTCCAGGAGGTTGAGGGTGCTCGAGAGGTTGTGCGTGTAGTACTTCCGCGGGTCCGCGTAGGACTCGCCGACCTGGATGAGGGATGCAAAGTGGAGGACAGCGGCCACGGGCCCCGCCCGGAACGCCTCCCGGACGGCGCCCCTGTCCGTGAGATCGCTCTGGATGCAGGGCGCGTCCCCGATGAGATCCTTGCGGCCGCTCGAGAAATTGTCGAAGACAAGAACGTCGTAGCCGTTCCGCGCGAGCTCCTTCACGGTGTGGGATCCAATGTATCCGGCGCCGCCGGCCACGAAGACGGTCATGCCGTTTTCCTTCCGACGAGCTGACGCGCCTTTTTCAGACCCCGGGTCTTGGTCTCGAATGCGCCGTCGAGCTGCAGTCGGTAGAGCTTTTTCAGAATCCGCCCCATGTCCGGCCCCGGCGGCACGCCCAGCCCGATGAGGTCCCGTCCCAGGACCAGGGGTTTGATCGTCTCTCTGTCGACGCGGAGCTCGCGGAACCGCTTGAAGAGCCAGCGGGCTTCGCGGTCGAGCCCGCGGAGGAGCCTTGTCCGGCGCCCGGCGCGGTCCGCGGCGTCCAGATAAATCAGGAGGTCGATCTCGCCGTGGAGCTCTGCCGCCAGCCGATTGAAGGCCTTCTTGGTCACGGACTCCCGGTTCTGCCAGATTTCCGCGGCGCGGTGGTGGGTCCTGATCAGGAGAGGGACCATCTTTTCGAGCCTGCAGCCGTTCCAGGAATGGATCCGGGAGCGGGCCAGGGCCTTCGCCGCCAGGCGGCTGCTGACGATGTCGTGCCCGCAGGAGGTGATGGCCATGCGGCCGTGCTTGTATTCCCAACGCGTGGTCTGCCTTTTTCCGAGGTCGTGGTAGAGGGCCGCGAGAAGCAGGGCCAGGCTCTTTCCCGGTTCCAGTCCCGACACGCGGGCCAGGGCGGCGGCCTGGTCCACCGCGAGCTTGGTGTGGTGCCAGACCGTGTGGTGGCCGAAGGCGTCCTTTTCAGGATGGAAGACGGAATCCTGCATGACAAGGGCCAGGGCCTCGAGCTCCGGGAAGAGCTGGTCCAGGGCGCCGAGCTTGAAGAGCTCCTCGAGGCCGACCGACGGACGCGGTGAACGGAGGAGGATTTTGAAGAGCTCCTCGTTGACGCGCTCCCGGCTGAGCCCGCCGAGGTCGACCCTCCGGGCGACTTCGTAGATGCTTCGGTCGACGGAGAACGAGAGGACCGAGGCGAAGCGGGCCACCCTGAGGACGCGAAGTGGGTCGTCGGGGAAGGCCGCGGGGTTCGTCAGCCGGATCTTCTTCGCCCGGGCGTCCTCGCGGCCGCCAAAAGGGTCGATGAGGAGCCCGTCCCTGAGGCGGAGGGCCATGCTGTTGCACCGGAAGTCCCGGCGCACCAGGTCCTTCTCGACGGGGAGGTCCGGGTCGAACGAGACGGCGAAGTCCTTGTGGCCCCGGACCCCGGTTCCCTTCGGCACGTCGGTCCGCGGCAGGGCAACATCGTAGGTTCTCCCGCCCGTATGAAATTTGATGATGCCGAAGCTCCGGCCGACGAGATTGACGCGGCCGCAGCGGCGGAGCCGGGCGGCGACTTCGCCGCCGGGGTGGCGGGCGACGAGGATGTCGACCTCGGAGGAGGGGACCCCTCGGACGAGGTCCCGGACGAACCCGCCGACGGCGTAAACGTCGCCGGCAAAAAGGGAGACAAAAAGCTTCCGGTCCTCGAAATCGAACTTCAGGCTGGCCATGGCGGCCCTTATTGTATCAATTTTCTCCGGCGGCACAAAGGACGGCCGAGCGGCGGTCTTCAGCGAGACGGAAATCTTGCCAGGACCTCCTTGACGGCCTCCTTGTGGACCAGGAACGACAGGCATTTGAGCTTGATGAAATCGTCCCGGCAGAAGACATATCCCGGATGGCTGCCAGGGCCGGCGTTCTCGAGAGTATCTTTGATCAGGTACCAGACGGCTTTGTTTTCCGTGTAGCCCACGCAGTGGACGGCATGGTCGCCCGAGCTGGCCGCCGAGACGAACCGGAACTCTCGGCTTGAGGCGTCGATGAAGTTCTGAGGAATATCGAAGGACGGCACGAAGGCGAGGCCGTTTTCGCCGGCGTAGAAGGGCTTGGAGGAGTCCACGGCCAGGACGGCGGTGAAACCGCGGCGCAACGCCCCGAGCAGGGAAAGCCGGAAATCGTAGAGAGGCAGGTTGAAGTAATCCCGGCTGTGCGACCAATTGCCCGGGGTCCGGTACTCGCCCTCCGTGTAGGGGGGCAGGTACTTGAAGCTGATGAACGAGACGTAGTCTGAGGGATCGAGGCCCAGGGATTCTCTGAGATATTCGAGGGGCGTCAGGGAGCGTCCATCGACGACGATCTTCTCCGGGGGCTTCCCCAGGCCCCGGTCGAGGATGGCCCGGACCCCGGCCACTGCCCGGCCCTCATCCCAGTCCCGCCGTTCTTTCAGCTCGCCGAGAAAATCCCTGATCTGCCCGGCGAGGACGAGCCGGCCCGCTCCCGGGCGGGCGGCGTCGAGGCCCGGATAATCTGATTTGCGGACGATCCCGTGCTCACGGAAGATCTCCAGCGCGAAATCGGGTTCCGAGAGCCCGATGAGGCCGAATTCTCCCTTCTCTCCGACGAACATGCGGGTTTTTTCCACGCAGTCCCAATAGACGAGATATATCTCGGACAGCCTGACCGGCGTCCGTCCTTGCCGCCGGACTTCCGATTCGAGAAAGGAGACCATGGCGGACGACCAGCAGACCTCGGGCCCTTGCGGCGGGCCGGGCGGGAAGTGGAAGAACTGGATAAAACCGGCGGGGTTTGCAGGCTTGTCGAGTTTCGTCAGGTCCATGCCCAGAACCGTCTCCGTGCGGCCGGGCGCGCCGCTCGTCACATACACGGCCTCATCGCGGCCCAGCCTCTCGGCGACCTGCTCACCCCGGGATTCCGACGGCTGCCGGCAGGAGATGCCGAAGCCCAAGACGAGCGCCCCCCAGGCCAGGAAAAGCCAAACAGTTCCTTTCCTCATGACGCCTCCTTACCGGTCCGCACAGCCGTCCGGCGCGGGTTCATTATAGAAAAGCCCCGCAGGGAGTTCAATGGCGGCCCCGATTCGGCTTGCCACCGCCCCCGCCTTCGTGTATCCTATGGACTCCGCCATAAGAGCCTGCGAGAGAATGAAGATGCTGTTCGGACGGGCCGCGCGCGGCGCTCTCGTCGTTTCCGTCCTGGCCGGGGTGCTTCTGCCGGCCCGCGCCGCGGGGGCCGCACGAGAGGACATCTCGCTCGCCCTCAAGGACAAGGTCATCACTGACCTCAGTTCATCCGGCCTCGTCCTGTCGTTCCGGATTGCCGTCACGAACCGCGCCGCGGCGGACCTGGCGCTCGTCCGCTACCATTATCGCTTCGTCGTCAACAGCCTGGAGTATCTCAACCTGACCGTCCGCCTGGACAACCCCATCTCCGTGCCGGCGGGTCAGGACACACTGATCGCGCTCCCCGTGAAGATCTCGTACGCGCTGCTCGTCGCAGCCATAGGTCCGGTCGAGTCGAGGGCCCTCTGCGACATCATGGGGGAGATGGACTTCGCCGACGAGAAGGGGAGGGAGGACAAAGTCGCTTTCGCTTTCCCGGGCGAGTTCCCGATCTTCAAGGACCCTGAGATCGCATTCCGTCCGCTCGCCGTCAGCGAACTCAGCTTGGGCGGAGTCGACGTCGTCTTCCGGCCCTCGTTCAGGAACCTCAATCCGTACGAGCTCGTCGTCGACCGGATCCGATTCCGGCTCTATTTCGGAGAGCGGGAGGTCCTGACCGGGGATATCGCAGGCGACAAGAGTCTCCCCGCGGGCGGGGAGAAAAGTTTCGACCTGGCGCTCCTCATCGATTTTTTCGAGGCCGGGCAGACGATGCGTGGCCTTTTCGACAAGCCGCCCATTCTCTGCCGCTTCACGGGCGAGATCGAAATCGATTCGGCCTGGGGGAAGCTCGTGGCCCGCTTCGATAAAACCGAGTCCGTGCCGCTCGAAAAGAAGACCTGAGCCGGGGCGGCGAGGACGGGAAGACCGCCGGAATCAGAACCAGTAGTTGAACCCGAGGCTGAGCGTGAGTCCGTTCATCTCGAACTTGCCGAAGCCGACGAAATTGGAGAAGGTCGTGCTGACCCAGCGGTAGCGGGCCTCCGCCTCGAGAGTCATGCGATAGCCGATCGGGAACTCGACGCCGGCGAACGCGTGGCCGCCGAGAGTCAGCTTGGTCTCGGAGATGGCCGCGCCCTGGACCGGATAGACCGTGATGTTGCCCAGGATCGGATCGGCGTACGTGGCCGGCTGGCTGAAATCGATGATGCTGCCGAAGATCGCGGCGTGAACGAAGTAGGCCCCGAGCCCGCCGCCGACGTAGGGAATGAAACGCGTCCTGCGCCCGAGGGGGGACAGCTTGAGGGAGAGCTCGACCGGCACCATGGAAACATGAAACGTCTGCAGGATATCCGAGCCGCTGTAGAGGTTGGACGGGAAGGCGTAAACGCCCTCGTTCAGCTGGTTCGAAACATAGGACGTATAAAAGCCTCCGTTTTCATGATCGAAATAATCCACCGACAGGGCCACGCTGACCCGGCTGCTCACGAAGAATTCGTAGCCCAGGCCCAGGATGGAGCCCCTGTAATCGCTCGGCCGGAGGCTTGTCTGCCCGAACTCGATGGCCCAGAGGCTGTCCGGGTGCGACGCGAGATAACTGTCGGTGACAGCCTGGGGCATATAGTAGCCCAGGCGGATCGTCAGCATGTCGGAGAAGCCCAGCGCCGGAAGAAGCAGGATGAGAGCCGCAATCAGGATAATCGTTTTTTTCATATTTATACTCCTTGTGTTCTTTACCCATTATTATAGCAAAAAGTGTGCCATAAATATCCCAGGGCGCCGTCCCGGCGGTGGGCCCCCGGGGTGTGGCCAAAAAAGGTCACCTGTCCTCCGCCGCAACCCGTCCGCGAGGCGCGCCGGTTGACTTTTGAGCCGCCCCTCCTTACCATTGGCGCCGACAGGAGCGGGAAGCGATGAGAACGCGGATTCTGCCTCTCGACGCCAGGGAAGCGGATCCCCGTCTGGTCAGGGAGATCGCCGCCGTTCTCCTCGAGGACGGGATCGTAGCCTACCCGACGGAGACGTTCTACGGCCTGGGAGCGGCCGCGCTCTCGCCGAAGGCCGTTTCGAACGTCTACGGGCTGAAAAAAAGGGACAGCGGCAAGCCCCTCCCGCTCATGGTCTCAGGCCTCGACATGGCCCGCGAAATCAGTGCTTCGCTGCCGCGGGTCTTTTGGGGCTTGGCGGCCGAGTTCTGGCCGGGCCCGCTGACGCTCGTCGTCAAGGCTTCACTGTCGCTCCCGGGCTTCCTCACGGGCCTGGGGGGCTCGGTCGCCATGCGCGTTCCTCCCGCGGCCTGGATCCGGCGCCTGGTCGACGAAATCCGCCAGCCCCTCACGGCGACGAGCGCCAATATTTCGGGTCGGAACGAGCTCTCCGACCCAAGGGACGTGGAAGCACAGTTCAGCGGCCGGATCGCCCTGATCGTTGACGGCGGGCCGACGCCCGGCGGGGCGCCGTCGACAATCGTCGATCTTACCTCGGGGAGCCCCCGCGTGCTCAGGGTGGGAGTGATCGCCGCAGAGGAGATCCTCGCCCTTCCGGGCGACTGAAAGGGCTCCTGCCCCTCACTTCACGACGGCGCCGGGCGCGACGTCTCGGTCGAAAAAGGGGATGACGGCCTTGTCGTCGACGACCGCCGCCAGCAGCATGGCCTGGGACTCGACGCCGCGGATGACGGCCGGCTTCAGGTTGACGATGACGATGAGGCTCCTGCCCGCAAGGTCCTCGGGCGCGTAGGTTTCGGCGATCCCGGCGACCATCTGTCGCTTCTCCGTTCCGATGTCCACTTCGAGCTTGAGGAGCTTGGTCGCCCCCGGGATCCTCTCGGCCTTGAGGATGCGCGCGACCCGAAGGTCCATTTTTTTGAATTCGTCGTAGGTGATGATCTCCATGGCGGTCTGTCCCTCCTTTTTCTGCCCGGGCCCGGCGGCGGCCCCGTCCCCGGTCGCCTCTTCGCCCAGGAATTCCTTTAAGCTCACCCTCGGGAACAATGGCTGGGGCGCGCCGACCCGGCGTCCCGGCCGGAAATCTTCGAATTTCAGGTTCTCGTACCGGACCTCCCCGGGTTTTCTGTCCTCTCCGAGCAAGGCCCAGATCTTCTCTGCCGATGCGGGCATCACCGGAAAGACGAGATAGCTGATCCCTCTGATGGCCGCGGCGGCCTGGAGGAGGATGCGCGCGAGGCGCGGTTTGCGGCTCGGGTCCTTGGCCAGCATCCACGGCTCCTCGTCGGCCAGGTATTTATTGACCTTGTTGACGTAGCTCCAGATCTCCTCGAGCGCCCGGTTCGTCGCGCAGGCGTCGTAGAGGCTGTAGACCGCGGACTGAAGGGTTCCGAAGTCCTCGCGGAGACGACGGTCGGGGTCCGTCTCGGCGTCCGGACCGGCGATCGCGCCACCGAAGTAATTCCGGATCATCGCCAGCGTCCGCTGGACGAGGTTTCCGAAGTCGTTGGCCAGGTCGGAATTGACCCGGTGGAGGAAGCCCTCGTGGGAGAAGTTGCCGTCCTGTCCGATGGGGATCTCCCGGAGCAGGAAATAGCGCAGCGGGTCCGGGCCGAAAACGTCGAGGATGGTCCGGGGGTCCAGGACGTTCCCCCGGGATTTGGACATCTTGGTATCGTCCCGGAGCCACCATCCGTGCCCGAAGACGGTCCCGGGCAGGGGGAAACCGGCTGCCATCAGGAAGGCCGGCCAGTAGACGGCGTGGAACCGGAGGATGTCCTTGCCGACAAGGTGGATTGTCGCCGGCCAGAATTTCCGGAATAGCGCCATGTCCCAATCGTAGCCGATGCCCGTCAAATAGTTGTGGAGGGCGTCGAACCAGACGTAGATCGTGTGGGCCGGATCACCGGGCACAGCGACGCCCCATTTGACCGTGGTCCTCGTGATGCTGAGGTCCTTGAGCCCCCCGCAAACGAAGCTCACGACCTCGTTCATCCGGCTCGCCGGCCGGACGAAGTCGGGATGGGACTCGTAATAATCCAGAAGCTTTTGCTGGTAGGCCGAGAGGCGGAAGAAATAGGTCTCTTCGGAGACGGCAACGGCCTCCTTGCCGCAGTCCGGACAGATCTTATGGCCGCTCTCGTCCAGGGGGACGTCCTCGGCCAGGTAGTTCTCGTCCGAAACGCAGTACCAGCCCTTGTATTCGCCTTTATAGATGTCCCCGCGGCTGACGAGCCCGCCGAAGATCTTCTGGACGCCCCGCTCATGGAAGTCCATAGTCGTCCGGATGAAGAAATCATAAGAAATGCCGAGGTCCCTCCAGAGGTCCTGGGTACGGCCCACGACGGCGTCGGCCAGCGCCTGGGGGGTCTGGCCCTTTTCCGCGGCCGCCTTCTCGATCTTCTGGCCGTGCTCGTCGGTCCCCGTCAGGAAAAAAACATCCTTGCCGGCGAGCTTCTGGAAACGGGCCAGCGTATCGGCGATGATCGTCGTATAGGCATGCCCGATATGGGGCACGTCGTTGACATAGTAGATCGGGGTCGTGACGTAAAACGTGGGTTCAGAGTTCTTTGCCACTGATCGCTCCTCCTCGGATGAGCATCATGGCTTCGGCCCGCGTGGCGGGCTTGGTCCGGAAGGACCCCCGGACGGCCGAAGTCACGGTGATGGATTTGGGTTTCTTGGCTCCCCGCATGGACATACACATGTGCTCGGCCTCGATCACGACCATGACACCCAGGGGCTTCAGGTGTCCGTTGAGGAGGTCGGCGATTTGCTTCGTCAGACGCTCCTGGACCTGAAGCCGCCTGGAGAGCTCCTCCACCACCCGGGCGATCTTGCTCAAACCGACGATCCTCCCGGCTTTGGGAATGTAGGCCACGTGGGCCACTCCGGCGAAGGGAAGGAGGTGATGCTCGCACATCGAATAGAGAGGGATGTTCTTGATGAGGACCATCTCGTCGTGCTTCTCGTCATCGATGATGCGCAGATTCCGCGTCGCGTTCTCTTCGGTTCCGCCGAGGATCTCGGCGAACATGCGGGCCACCCGCTGGGGCGTGGCCCTGACACCGGCGCGCTGTGGGTCCTCTCCGACGCCCTCGAGGATGAGGCGCACCCCTCTTTCGATCTTCTTGATGTCCATCTCCGCTCCTTCGCCCGGCTCCGGCGGCGCTATCTCCCCCGGAGATATTCGCGGACGGCCCGCTGGGCGATCTCCTTCAGGGGCCGCCCCGTTTTCCGGGAGGCCCTCACGCAATCTTCGTATTCCGGCTGGATGTTGATCTCGTGCCCGCCGAGGCGACCAACCTTGATCCCGACGGCCTGGCCAGCGACGCGGACCTTCTTCACGTCCCGGTCGAGAACCCGCCGTTCGACGGGATAGTACCGCACGCCGATGGTCGTGGTTTCCCGGAAGACGGCCTCGATGAGAGCGTCCATTCTATCAGTTGCCGCGAGCAAGGTCAATTTGGTCCCGAGCCTGTTCTTCTTCATGACGACGGGCGACAAGGTGGCGTCCAGAGCGCCTTCCTCGAAGGCCCTCTCGAGGAAATGGGCTAGGAGCTGGGGAGAGGCGTCGTCGAGCGTGGCCTCGACGGCGAAAACGCGCCGCATCGGCCGCAGCCGCCGCGCCTCGCCCGAGAAGGCCCTGAGGACGTTGGGCAGCGCGGCGAAGTCCCGGCTGCCGGCGCCGTAGCCGATGCGGTCGTAGATGAGCTCAGGGAGCCCGGTGAACGACTGGACGATCGTGGATGCGATCGCCGCACCGGTGGGCGTGACCAGCTCGGATTCGACCCAGGCCGAGTACACCGGGATCCCCTTGAGGAGCTCCGCGACGGCAGGGGGCGGGACAGGCAGGATTCCGTGCGAGGTCCTGACGGCCCCGGATCCGACGTTGAGAGGGGAGGAATGGAACTCGGCGACGCCCAGCTCGTCCGCAAGGAACACGCTGCCGACGACATCGACGAGCGCGTCGTCCGCGCCGACCTCGTGGAGATGCGCGTCCCTCAGCCGCCGGCCGTGGACGCGGGCTTCGGCGGCGAACAGCCGCCGGAAGATGGCCACCGACCGGTCCTTGACGTCCGTGGGGAACCGGCTGTCGAGGATCAGGCGTTCGACGTCGGCCAGGGTGCGTTCGACCGGCTTTTGCCTGCGGACTCGGACGTCCACCTTGAGTGCGGAGAGGACGCCGCGCCGGACGCGGCGGACCGAGATGTCGACCGGGAGACGGAGACCCGATATACGCTCCTTGAACAGGGCGGGTGCGACGCCGAGGTCGATGAGGGCGCCCAGGATCATGTCTCCGCTCAGCCCGGCCGAAGCGTCGAAGTAGACGTATTTCATGCGGGAAGTCCTTTCTCAGCGTGTCTCGCGGGACCCTTCCGGCGGCGCCGGCAGCCTGGCGCGCAGGCCCCGGTCGATCTCGGGGAGGATCTCCCCGGCCTTGCCGGCTAGGAAGAAATCCGCGTACGGAGTGAGCGGAGTCGGCTCCACGTTGATCTCGACGATCTTCGCGCCGGCCCGGGCGGCCGTCAGCGGCAGGGAGGCCGCCGGCTCGACGACGGCCGACGTGCCGATGACGAAAATGACCCGGCTCGCGGCGCTCAGGGCGCGGGCGCGCTCGAGGAGGGCGTTTTCGAGCGGCTCACCGAGCCAGACGACATGCGGACGGAGGAGGGCTCCGCAGTCCGCGCACTTCGGGGGGATCGCCGGCAGAGGGGTGTCGCGGACCTCGCGCACCGTGTTCTCCTGGGTGCAGCGCAGCTTCCAGATGTTCCCGTGGAGCTCGAGGACGTCGTGGGAGCCCGCCTTCTCGTGGAGCCCGTCGACGTTCTGAGTGATGACTGCGAAACTCTCAAACAGGCTTTCCCACCCGGCCAGGACCCGGTGCCCGGCATTGGGCTCAACCGGAGCGATTAGGCCGCGCCGCCAGTCATACCACTGCCACACGAGGACGGGATCGGCGGCGAAGGCCTCCGGCGTCGCCAGCGTTTCCGCCCGGTATTGCCTCCAAAGGCCGTCTGAGCCGCGGAACGTCGGGACGCCGGATTCGGCGGAGATCCCCGCTCCCGTCAGGACGGCCACGCGGCCGCCTGCGGCCAGCACTGCGATGAGCGGAGCGATCTCGTGGCTTTTCATGGGCTTTCGCGCGCCCCTTAGGATATCGCGTTCGGGGCCAAAAAGCAAAACCGCGGCGCCGTTTGCAGGGCCCGCGGGCTTGACTTGGCTTCGCGGAAAAGGTTATATGATGGCGAGGAGGATCGGTGGCGGGAAAGACAGAGGACCAGGACGCGGCCGCGACCATCGGCATTCTGGGAGGGACGGGACTCTACGAAATCGACGGCCTCCGCGACATCCGGGAGGTCGTTCTCAAGACCCCATTCGGAGCCCCTTCGGACCCTTACGTCGTCGGGGACCTCAAAGGCAAACGCGTGGCCTTCCTGAGCCGGCACGGCCGCGGCCACCGTCTTCTCCCGGCGGAGGTCAATTACCGGGCTAACATCTACGGCTTCAAGAAGCTCGGCGTCGAGCGTGTCATCTCGGTGAATTCCGTCGGCTCTCTCAAGACCGAGATCCGCCCCCGCGACATCGTCCTCGCCGACCAGTTCGTCGACCGGACGCGGCGTCCCTGCACGTTCTTCGGCGGCGGGCTCGTGGCCCATATCAGCTTCGACCGCCCCGTCTGCCCCGAGCTGTCCCGGGCGGTCTTCGACGCCGCCGCGGGCCTGGGCCTGCCAGTCCACGCTTCCGGGACCTACATGTGCATTGAGGGCCCGGCGTTCTCGAGCCAAGCCGAGTCCATGCTCTATAGGTCGTGGGGCTGCGACGTCATCGGCATGACCGGGGCCACAGAGGCCAAGCTCTGCCGCGAGGCCGAGATCTGCTACGCGACCATGAACCTCGTCACCGATTACGACGCCTGGCACGCCGAAGAGGCAGCGGTGTCCGTCGAACTCATCCTCCAGAACCTGCGGCATAACATCGGGAACGCCAAGGCCGTCATCAAGAGGGCGGTCGCCGCCCTCGGCCCGGAGCGGAGCGACGCCTGCGGCTGCGGCCGGGCCCTCGAGAATACGCTCGTGACATCGCCCGAGCTTGTTCCCGCTGAGACTCGGCATCGGCTCGGGCTTCTTGTCGATAAATATCTCAGACCGTGAACGCCGAGGCGCCCATGAGCCTAGTCATCGTCGGTTCCGTCGCCTTCGATACCGTCGAAACCTCCTTCGGCCGCCGCGAAAAGATCGTGGGTGGGTCGGGGACCTACTGCTCCCTGGCGGCGAGCTACTTCACGCGCCCGAAGGTCGTCGGCGTCATCGGTCGCGATTTCCCGAAAAAAACGCTGGCCCTGCTGAGGTCCCGCCGGGTGGACCTCCTCGGGCTCCGGATCAGGCCCGGGAAAACTTTTCATTGGGAGGGGCGCTACGGGGAGGACCCGAACGTCCGGACGACAGTCCGGACCGAGCTCAACGTCTTCAGGGACTTCCGGCCCGAGATCCCTGCCGCTTACGCGAAGGCCGACATCGTCTACCTGGCCAACATCGACCCCGACGTCCATGGATTCATTCTGCGGCAGTTCGGGACGCCGAAGGCCGTGGCCATGGACACGATCCGCTACTGGATCGAAACAAAGCGGGATGCGCTCGTCCGCGAGCTGGGCCGGGTCGACATCTTCTTCGCCAACGACGAGGAAGCGCGCCTTCTCTCCGGCGACTCCAACCTCATCGCGGCCGGGAAGACCCTGCTCGGGTTCGGCCCGGCGCTCGTGGTCCTGAAAAAGGGGGAGCACGGAGCCATCATCTTCGGCCGGGAGTTCATTTTCGGCGTCCTGGCACACCCCCATGCCCGGGTCGTCGATCCGACCGGGGCCGGTGACGCATTCGCCGGAGGCTTCCTTGGATACCTCGACAAGGCCGGGAGCTTCGCCCGTCGGGAGGTCCGGCGGGCCGCGGTCTATGGCAGCGTCCTGGCGTCCTACGCCATCGAGGACTTCGGTATCGGCCGTTTCTTGACGCTCGACCGGGCGGCAATCGAGTGCCGCTTCCGGGAGTTCAGGAAGCTCGTCTCATTTTGACGGATGCCCGGCCCGGGAGACCGGAGGGGAGAGGGAGGGTGGCATGGCTGATCTCAAAATGCCGCTGGAACCGTTCCGGATCAAGGTCGTCGAGCCGATCCGCTCCATCCCGCGCCGGGAGCGGGAAGCCATCCTGGAGCAAGCTGGATTCAACCTGTTCGCCGTCCCGGCTGAGAAAGTCGCCATCGACCTGCTCACCGACTCCGGGACCTCGGCCATGAGCGACGATCAGTGGGCCGGCCTGATGACGGGGGACGAGTCCTACGCCGGGGCCCGGAACTTCTACCACCTGGAGAAGGCCGTCCAGGCGATCTTCGGCTTCACCCACGTGATCCCCACTCACCAGGGCCGGGCCGCGGAACGGATCCTGTTCGGGGCCACGGTCGACAATGGGGACATCGTCCCCAACAACATCCATTTCGACACCACCCGGGCCAATATCGAGTTCCGGGAGGGCCGGGCTGTCAACCTGGCCTCCCGCGCGGCCTACGACCCGGACTCCGGCCTGCCGTTCAAGGGCGATATGGACGTCGCCGCGCTGAAGAAGCTGATCGAAGCGAAGGGGGCGCGGCGTATTCCCCTGGTCTTGATGACCGTGACCAACAACAGTGGCGGCGGACAGCCCGTCTCGCTCAAGAACATCAAGGAGGTCAGCCAGGTCTGTGCCCACTATGAGATTCCGCTCTTTCTGGACGCCTGCCGGTTCGCCGAGAACGCTTATTTCATCAAGTCCCGCGAGAAGGGGTACGCGAAGAAGAGCGTCCTCGAGATCTCTCAGGAGATGTTCTCCTACGCCGACGGGGCCACGATGAGCGGAAAGAAGGCCGCCCTGGTCAACATCGGGGGCTTCGTCACGCTCGACGACGACGGGCTGGCCGAGAAGATTAAGAACCTCCTCATTATCAGCGAAGGCTTTACGACTTACGGGGGCCTGGCCGGCCGGGACCTGGAGGCCATGGCCCGGGGGCTCGCCGAGGGGCTCAACGAGGAGTACCTGGAGCATCGCATTTCTCAGGTCGCCTACCTGGGCGGGCTGCTGGACGCGGCCGGGATTCCGGTTTTCAAACCCTTCGGCGGGCACGCCGTCTATGTTCTGGCCGACCGCTTCCTGCCGCACATCCCCAGGACGCAATATCCGGCCTGGGCCCTGACGGTCGCCCTTTATCGGGAGTTCGGGATCCGGGCCACCGAGATCGGGGGGGTCATGTTCGGGGAGAAGACGGGGGCGCGGAAGAAAGAAGTCTTCCCCGAGCTCGAAATGGTCCGGCTGGCTCTTCCCCGGAGGGTCTACACGGCCTCGCACGTGCAGTTCGTAGCCGACGCTCTCGTCGAGCTCTTCAAGAACCGCGACAAGATCCGCGGCCTGCGGATCGTCCGGGAACCGCCCTTCCTCCGCCACTTCACCGCCCGCCTCGAAGAGATCTAAGAGAGGCCCGGCAGGAAGGGGCGATGCGACCATCGTCCGGGTTTAGCCTGTCCGATGCGTTTTTCGAGGGAATCCGCTAGAGAGGCCTTGTCTTTAGGGGACGGCGAGGATGTCTGAGTAAGATCCATCGAGGTCCAGCGAACCGGAAAAGACGGGAAGTTGAAATCCCGTTTTTGAAGCGCAGAGAAGGGCCTGCGCTGCCGAGCGAGTTCCGCAGACGCCGAGAAATAACGCTTCGGAAGGCGTAAAGAACTTGGATAGGGAGCGAGGCTTTTCTGCCGGGCCACTTATTTTAGAACCGGGCGCGGTCGCTGGAGCCGACCCTGAGGTCCAGGCTTCCGATTCCGGCGCTGATGCTGACGTCGATGGTCACGTCGCTCCGGCCGTAAGCGTCGTTCGTGTAGACGCCGTGATCCTTCGTCAGGCCCCGCGTATTGACGGACCCGATGCCGCCGTCCACGCGCACCCGGACGCCGACTTCGGAGGGGAGATAGATCGTGCCGCTGCCGACGCCGCCGTCGACCTTGACCCTGAAGCTCCTGGGTCTCGGGCCCTGGAGGTCCAGCCTCATCTCGCCGACCCCCATGTTGACGTCGAGGCCGGTGAGGTCCACGTCCCGGAGATCGAGCTGGCTCTCCCCGGCGCCGAGGTCAACCCGGAGGTCGATGGGGACGGAACGGCTCAGGCTGAGCTCCCATTCATTTCGCACCCGGCCGAAATGAATGCCGCTCGAACGCCTCGCGCCCACCTTGAGATATCCCTTGTCCCCGGACACCCTATAATCAACCTCGGGCCTGAGACGGGCCCGGTTGTACCGGAAAGAAGCCTCGAGGAGCGCGCCCTGGTCGGAGCCTTTCAGGCGGAGTTCTCCGGCGCCCATGCGCAGATCGACCCGGGCCGTCTTCGCGCCCTCAGCAGCCACCGTGTGCCTGTCCGTGCACGTTTCTATGGGCTCGTCGCAGGCGACGGACAGGCCGACGAGGAGCAGAGGGATGATCAACAGGGGAAAGCGAGCGATTTTCATATCATAACCTCCCGGATCGTCGTTCTTCGTTATATACGAAGATAGAGCGGAAGGAGTTCCCTTCGCTCCGGGAGGCTCCGGGCCTTTTCCGGGCTTCCAGCGCCCCTCCCCGGGCGTTTTCCGCCGGGCGGCCGCGCCGGCGCTGGTCCTACTTCTTCACGGCCTCTCCAGGGAGCGGGTGCCTGTAGACGGGAAACGGCGGACGGACGAACTTCTGCGGTGGGTGCTTGGCCAGCAGGTCGAGAACCTCCTGGACGGCCCGCTCGAGCTGGGGGTCGTGCCCCTCGCGCACCAGCTTCGGGTCCTGCTCGACCTCGATGTCGGGCGCCACGCCGTGGTTTTCGACTTCCCACTCCCCGTTGAGGCCGTAGATCGCCCAGCGCGGGGCCGTGATCGTGCCGCCATCCATCAGCACTGGGTAGTTCCCGATGCCGACTAAGCCGCCCCATGTCCGGACGCCGACGAGCGGGCCGATGCCGGCCTTGCGGAAGTACCACGGCATCGCGTCGCCCCCTGAGCCGGCGAACTGGTTGATGATCATCACCTTGGGCCCGTAGATCGACTCCACGGGCTCAGTGTAGTCCTCGCCCTCCCGCGTGGCCACGCGGCTCATGGGCGGGCGGCGCAGGCAATCGATGATGTAATCGGCTAGGTCGCCGCCGTGGTTGAAGCGCTCGTCGATGACGGCCGCCTCCTTGCCGACCTGGGCGAAGAAGTAGCGGTTGAAGCTCGTGTACCCGCCGTAGGCCGTGTCGGGGAGGTGAACGTAGGCCACGCGGCCTCCGGAGAGCTGGTCCACCTTCTTGCGGTTCTCCTCGATCCAGGCCAGGTGGCGCAAGGTGCGCTCACTCGCGACGGGCACGACCGTGACCTCGCGGGCGCCCTTTCCATCGGGCGTCGGCCCGACCCTGATCGCGATCTGCTTGCCCGCGGTCTCGAGGAAGAAGCTGAAGACATTGTCCGTGCCGCGGAGCTCCCGGCCGTTCACGGCCAGCAGGTACTCGCCCGCCTTAACGTTGACCCCGGGCTGGGTGAGCGGGGCCCGGAGGCGAGGATTCCAGTTCTCGCCGTCATATACCTTGGCGAAGCGGTAGCGGCCGTTTTCGATCGCGTAGTCGGCCCCGAGCAACCCCACCCGGACCACGTCGACCTTCGGCTCGGCGCCCCCGCGAACGAACATGTGGCCGACGGAAATGTTGCCCGTCATCTCTTCGAAGAGGGCCGTGAGGTCGTCGCGGCTGGCGATGCCGTCCAGGTACGGCTCGTAGGCCTTCTCCGCCGCCGCGAGATCGAGACCATGGAAATGGGGGTCATAGAAAAAGTCCCGCTGGATGCGCCAGGCTTCGTGGTACATCTGGCGCCATTCGGCGCGCGGGTCCACGTACACTTTCAGGTCCTCGAGCGCGAGCGCGCCCTCGCCAGGCTTGGCGGGTCTCTCGGAGGGCGCGATGCACCAATTTTCTCCGCTCCGGTAGAGCATTTTCTCGCCGTTCGCCGAGAGAGCGAAAGCCGAGACCCCGTCCACGAGGCGCTCAGGCCTGCGCTTCTCAAGGTCGAACCTCGAGATCTCGAGCCCTCCCGGTTCCTCCTGCTCCATCCCGAGGGACGGACCGGCGACAAGGAAGAGCTGGCCGGCCTTGCCCGCGGCGAGGCCAAGGTAGTTCTTTGCGGGAATGGGCAGGGCCACGATGCGCTGGCCCAACCCCTCGAAATCGATGGCGACGTCGGCCGGCTTGGCTTTCGCTTCCGCCCCCGGCTTTTCCTCTGCGGGCTTCTTCGGCGCGGGCCGGGACGGCGTCTCGCCGCCCGCCTTTTCGGGCTCCGTCACTTTCTCGTCATCGCTTTCGGGCGGGATGGGGGAGGGGAGGTCTTTGCGCAGCACGGCGGCGTAGACGCTGCGGGTGACGGCGTGGCCGATGCCCGTCATATCGAGCCAGCCCGCGGCCAACCCCATGTTCGTGCTGGCGGTGAAGAAGAGATATTTGCCGCTCTTGTCGAAGACGGGGCTGAGCGCGTCGCTCATACCGTCGGTGACCTGGGTGGCCTTGCCGGCGGCGAACGAGTAGACGAAGACCGCGTGGAGCTGGCTCGGTAGCTGCTTGGTGTAGGCCAGCCAGCGGCTGTCGGGCGACCAGGCGGCGTCGAACCTTTGCGTCGGCGAATCGTAGCGGTCGGTGTCGACCTTGACCGGTGTCGGTTTCTCGAGATCCACGACCCAAAGGTTCAGGCGCTTGTCGCTATAGGCGATCTTCTTGCTGTCTGGCGACCAAGTCGGATTATAGAAAAACGACGGCGGCTCGCCGAGGGAGATCGTGCGAGCTTCCCCGAGCCCGTCCTGGCTGCGAAGCTCCAGCGCATATTCGCCTGAAGCGTCCGAGAAGAAGGCGATCCACCTGCCGTCAGGCGACCAGGCCGGGTCCCGTTCCGCCGCGCCCGGGGTATTCGTGATGTCCCGGATGCTGCCTTTCTCGGCGGGCACGGTCAGAATCTCTCCGTGGGCCTCGAAGACGGCGCGCTGGCCGGTCGGCGAGATGCCGGCATTGACGATGTCTGAGGCCGGGTTGAGCTTCAGGAAGTGCGGGCGGACTTGAGGCATATCGGCCGCGAGCCGGATCTCGACGGTGCGGTCCTCGCCCTTCGCCACGTCGTAGACGTGAAGCGATCCGAACTGGTCATAGACGATCGCCCCCGCGCCGGCCGAGGCCGAGTCGATATCGAGGCCGTTGTTGGCGAGCACCGGTTTCACCTGGCGCGTCGCGATGTCGTAGGCGAAGAGCGCCGCCGGGCCGCTGCGGTCGGACAGGAAATAGATCGTGCCGCCGACCCACATGGGGTTGCGGTCGTTGGAGTTGGCGGCCTGCGGGATCTTCACGATGCTCGAGTCGGCGAGGTCGGCGATCCAGATCGTCTTGGTCTGGCCGCCGCGGTAAGACTTCCACGCCGGCTCCCATTGAAAGTTCGGCTCGTAGGCGAGATGGGTTCCGTCCGGCGAGTACGAGGCCTCTTGGACCCGCGGCAGCGGCACCTCCGTGGGGAAACCGCCCTCGACCGGCACGGTGAACATCTGCTCGGGGTCGGCGTAGCTCGCCCGGCCGGAAAGGAAGGCGACCCGGCGGCCGTCGGGCGTCCATCCCAGAGCCACATCCGGCTCCGGGTGGTAGGTGAGACGGCGCGGTTCGCCCCCGGCGGCGGCGACGACGTAGACGTCGAGGTTGCCGTCGTAGTTGCCGGTGTAGGCGACCATCGCGCCGTCGGGAGAGAAGATCGGCCCGGACAGCCGGCCGGTGCCGGTGACCAGGCGGCGGGCCTCGCCGCCCTCGCGGGCGACGATCCAGATCTCTCCGCCGTAGCTGAATACGATCTGGGTCCGGCTGATACTCGGCGACCGCAGCAGCAACGGCTTGGCCGCGGGAGCGGCCAGACTGTCGGCCGCCGCGGCCACGCTCAAGGCAAGGAAAAGAACGATGACATTTCGCTTCATGATATCCTCCTTGTTGGGGCGGGGGATTGCTTTCCGTGCCGGACTTTCTTTATGCAAGCACGCATGGGGCTTTCCATTAGGGCGGAATGATATCCCCGGCCGCAGACGCATGTCAATGACGGATGTGCCGCGGCCCGGCGGCGGGCTCACGTGCCATTCCCTCGTCCGTCGAAGGCGCTGCAGCCGCGCAATAGGGTCTCCCGCCGCGTTTTGACAAGAGGCCGGATTCTCTGGTAAAAATCCCGTCATCCCCAGGATGGAGGGCTCACATGACCATCGCTTCAGAAAGAACGATACGGACGATCGCGGCCATTTTCGCGGCTGCACTCTGCTTCGCCGTTCCGGCCCCCGCTCGTGATGCTGGTGTTCATGACAAGGCTGTTTCCGGCCCGGCCCCGGCCTTCCGGCCGCCCGCCGTGCCGCTCATGACGCATGATCCGTATTTCAGCGTTTGGTCGTTCAGGGATAACCTCGCCGACGACTGGCCCCGCCACTGGACGGGAACAGCCTATGAGCTCTCGGCCCTGGCCCGCGTCGACGGCTCGCCGTACCGGATCATGGGCCCGAACCCCCGGGATGTGCCGGCCTTCAGACAGACCTCCGTGGAAGTGAAGCCCACCCAAACCCTTTACACCCTCGCGGCCGCGGGGATCGAGCTCACCCTGACGTTTACGTCGCCGCTCCTGATTCAGGACTTGGATATCATGTCCAGGCCCGTCACATACGTCACGGTCGCGTTCCACTCTACGGACGGGAGACCCCACCCGGTGTCCTTCTATTTCGGCGCCCCGGCCGGACTCTGCGTCGATGCGCCGGACGAAGCCGTCGTCTGGGGACGCCTCGGCGTGCCGGGACTCGAGGTCATGGCCATCGGCTCCAAGGACCAGCCCATTCTCGAAAAAAAAGGCGATAACCTCAGGATCGACTGGGGCTGGCTCTACCTGGCGGCCCCGGAGAAATGCGTTTCGTGGACGGCCATGGCCCCGGCGGACGCCTGCCGGGAACTTTTTGCCCGGAGCGGCCGCCTTCCGGAGGCGGACGAAACCGGAATGCCGCAACCGGCCGGCGACGGCCTGGGCGCGTCCGTCGTTTTCGACTTCGGGGCAGTGGGGGAGGCCCCCGTCTCCCGCCATCTGATGGTGGCCTATGACGACGTCTTCTCCATCGAATATTTCGACCGCAGGCTCCGGCCGTATTGGCGCCGCGCGGGCTGGGAGGCCGGGGACCTCCTGGCCGCGGCCGAGGAAGATTATCCTGCGCTCCTCGAGCGCTGCCGCTCTTTCGACGCCGCGCTCACGGCCGACATGGAGAAGGCCGGAGGAGAGAAATACGCGCGCATCGCCGCGCTCGCCTACCGGCAGTCCCTTGCGGCCTGCAAGCTGGCCGTGGACTTCGACGGGACGCCCCTCTTTTTCCCCAAGGAGAATTTCAGCAACGGCTGCGTCTCGACGGTCGACGTGATCTATCCCGCGGCGCCCGAGTACCTCCTCCTTAGCCCGGCCCTCGTCCGGGCCCTGCTGACGCCCGTGCTGGAGTACGCGAGAAGTCCGCATTGGCCGTTCCCTTTCGCCCCGCACGACCTCGGCACCTATCCCCGGGCAGACGGGCAGGTCTACGGCGGAGGGAACAGGACCGAGGAGGACCAGATGCCGGTCGAGGAGAGCGGCAACATGATCATCCTTGCCGCCGCCCTGGCTCAGGCTGAGGGCCGGCCGGACTTCGCCGTCCGCTACTGGGACCTGCTGGCGCGCTGGGCCGGCTATCTCAAGGAGAAGGGCTTCGACCCGGAAAACCAGCTGTGCACGGACGACTTCGCCGGGCACCTGGCCCATAACGCGAACCTGTCCCTCAAGGCTATCTTGGCCCTGCGCGCCTACGCCTGGCTCTGCGACCAGACGGGCCGCAAGGCCGAAGGTCGAGACAACCGGCTCCTGGCCGGAGGCTTCGTCCGAAGCTGGATGGCGAAAGCCGACGGCGGGGACCATTACCGGCTGGCCTTCGACCGCTCCGGAACCTGGAGCCAGAAATACAATCTGGTCTGGGACAAGATCCTGGGCTTCGGCCTCTTCCCGGCTTCCGTGGCTCGCAAGGAGCTCGACTATTATCTCGGACGACAGCTCCGGTACGGGCTCCCACTCGACAGCCGCCGGACGTATACGAAGCTCGATTGGGTCTTTTGGACGGCAACGCTTGCGAACGACGCCGAGACCTTCGAACGTCTGACCGCGCCCGTGTTCGATTTCCTGAACGAGACGCCCGACCGCGTGCCGTTGACCGACTGGTACTGGACCGACACCGGCCGGAAAACGGGCTTTCAGGCGCGGCCCGTCGTGGGGGGCATCCTCATTAAGATGCTGGCGGACCCGGCCCTTCGGGCGAAGTGGCGGAAGAATCAATAGCGACTATCCCCGCAGGGGGCAGTCCCTCTTTGGCCCTTAGTGGCCGGTGATCTGCAGATAAAAAACGAGGTTGACGCGGTAGGCGGCCATGGCCTCCGTCAGCTGGTCGTTGGCCTGCTGGAGGAGGGCTTGGGCCTCGAGCAGGTCGGAGATCGTGCTGAGCCCGTTGTCATAGCTGTCCCGGTTGACTTTGAGATTTTCCTCAGCCTGGGCCTTGGACTCGCGGCTCAGGAGGACCTGCCGATAGGCGTCCGTGAGGTCCTGCCAAGCCCTCTCCATCTGGAGGAGGAGCAGGTCGGCGTTGTCTTTCAGGTTGTTCCGCGCGATCTGTTCCTGCGCCCTTTGTGCGTTTAGGGCATAAGACCCGCCCCACCAGCCGGACAGGGGGATGGAGAGCGTGCCGAAGACGACACCGTTCGTCCGCCCCTCCGCCGTGTCCATCTTCATGTAGAGACCGGCGACACCGATGCCGACCTGGGGGAGGTATTCCCCGAGCTTCATGCGTGTCTCCAGTTCCTCCCCGCGGACGGCGTCCTCGAGGAGGCGATACTCGGGCCGGGTCTTGAGGGCCTCCGCGGGGTCGGCGCGGTAGGCGTCGGGCGGCCCGTCCACGGCGAGGGGGTCGGAGAGTTCGACGGACGGGTCGTAGCGGATGCCGATGTATTGGCAGAGGGCCATGGCCGCGAGCGCTCTGCCGTTCTCGACCTTGGACTTATTGATCAGGAGCTCGGACAGCTTGAGCCGGACCTTGAGGACATCGTTCTTCATGACCAGGCCGGAGGCCCAGGCGTTCTCGACCTGTTCGAGGAGCCGGCGGAGGAGTGCCTCGTATGTCTCGGCCGTCCGCATTTTTTCGTCGAGGGAGACGACCCGCCAGTAATCCTCCTCCGTGATCCGCAGGACCTCGTGGCGGGCGAGCCTGGCCTTCTCGTCGGTGGCCTCAACGCCCAGGGCGGCAAGCCGGTTGCCGTTGACGATGCGGCCGCCGGCGAAGACCGGCTGGACGGCGCTGACCAGTCCGAGCTTAAGGGAGCCGAGGACACCCATTGTCGTGCTGGGCATATAGGCGAACTGGGTCGACGTCGGCAGGTTAGCGGGGTTCCCGTTATAGACGGGCAGGTTCCCTCCTGGCGTCGTGATTTCGAGCAGGGAACGGCTGGCATCGAAGATCGTGCCGGAGGCGCTGACGGAAGGAAAGTAGCGCGTGAAGGCCTCCCGCTGCGCCTGCCGCGCGGCTTCGGATTCGAGAGCGCTATTCTTCGTCCGGACATTGTTCTGAAGGGCCAACCGCTTGCTTTCCTCGAGAGTCAGCTTGCCTCCGGCCCGGGCGAGGCCGGTTAACAGCACGAGGATGATAACCGCGGCCCGGAGCTTTTTGGTGTTTTTCATGCGGGTTCCCCTTTGGCCGCGGATTCTTTTTCGGCCGGCGTCGGCGGTTCGTTCTTGTGGAGGATATAATAAAGGACCGGCAGCATGAGGAGCGATAGGACCAGCGCGAAGAGCAGGCCGAAGCAGATGACCGCGCCGAGCGGCCCCCACAGGGAGGAGCCGCTCAGGATCATGGGTACGACTCCCACCGCGGCCGCCATGGCCGTCAAAAAGATCGGCCTCATCCGGCGCTTGCCGGCGGCGATCGCCGCCTCCTCGGGGCCGTAGCCGCGGTCCCGGCGCAGCTCGTCGGCGTATTGGACGTAGATGATGCCGTTGCGGATGACGATGCCGAACAGGGCGATCACCCCGACGAACGCCGTTATGCTGAAGGGATACCCGCTGACCAGGATGCCGAAGGCCGCCCCGAAGATTGTCAGAGGCATGATGATCATGATCAGGAGCGATTTCTTCAGGCTCCGGAACTCGAACATCAGGATAAGGAAGACCAGGATGATGCTGGCGATCAGGGCATAATAAAAGGGTGTGAAATATTCGACGGCCGCCTCGATCTCGCCCCCGTACTCGATCCGCACGCCCGGCGGCAGGCTCAACCGGTCAATGAGAGGCTTGACTGTCTTGGTGACCCCCGAGGAGTAGACGCCGCGGTCGAGTTCCGCCAGCACGGTCAGCGTCCGGATTCCATTCCGCCGGACGATGTCGCCTTCGGTCCAGGACGGCCGGAGCTCGGCGAGCTGGCGGAGCGGGATGGACGAGCCGAGAAGGGGCGAGGTGACATAGAGATTCTCGAGCTCGGCGGAGCCGGGCTTGCCCATGCCTTCGACCTTCAACAGGACCTGAAGCGGGTAATCGCCCTCCCAGACAGTGGCCACCGGCAGGCCCTTGGTCGCGGTCATCAGCGAGTAGTCCAGCACGGCGTTCGGGTAGCCCAGCCGGTCGGCTTCGTCCTTCTTGATCGCCACGTCGGCGGCCTGGAGGGGCTGCCCGAAGTCGGTCCGGAGCCTGACGACCCCCGGGATCGGCCGCAGGATGTCCATGACCCTGGCCGCCGTTCTCTTGAGGTCCCGGAGGTCGTCCCCGGAAATTCGGATCTCGACGGGTTCCACGAACAGGGCCATTTCGAGCTGCTTCCATTTGACCTCGGCGCCCGGATAGCGGTCGGCGTATTTCTGGCTGTATTCGTCGAGGATCTCAGCCGTAGATTCCTTGGAATCGGTCAGGATGACGAGCTGGCCGATGTCCGTCGACGGAAAGCGCGGGGCGTATACGGCATGAAACCGGGGGGAGCTCGTCCCGACGAACGACGTGACCACCTTAACCCTGGGATCTTTCTTGAGCAGGGCCTCTATATCCTTCATGACGGCGTCGGTCCGTTCGAGGGCCGTGCCCGTGGGCATGGTGACCTCGACCGCGAATTGGTTCCGCTCGACCTTGGGGAAGGGCTGCGTGGGGACGATGGAGAGAATGGCCAGGCCCAAAAGAAACGACAGCGTGCTGACCGCGATAATCAGGCTCTTCCGGCGGAAGACATTTTCGACGAGCCGGTCGTAGCACCTCTGCAGGCCTTTCAAGAAGGCTGTCCTCCCGCCGGCCTGGCCGGTCCTGACGCCGTGTTTGATGAAGGCATGGCACATGAGGGGGGTGATAAGTGAGGCGGCCAAAAGCGAAGCCGTCAGGGCCGTGATCACGGTCGGGGGCATCGTGCGGAGGAAGTCCCCGGCCATTCCGCGCATGAAGAGCCGGATCGGAATGAAGCAGCACATGATGATTATCGTAGCCGCGAAAACCGAGGGGAAAAGCTCTCCAACGCTCCGGGACGCCGCCCGGCGGCGGTCGAAGCCGTTGTCGAGCTTTTCGATGTAATTGTCGATGATGACGATCGGATCGTCGACGACCAGACCCAGGACGATGATCAGCGAGGCCAGGGAAACGGTCTGGAGGTCCATACCGAAGGCCCACAGGATGCCGAGGGTTGAAAGGATGGTGATGGGGATGGTCGCCGCCGCGGCCAGAGCCACCCGGACCGGAAGGAGGATGAGGGTCACGGCGATGACGGCGGCAACGGCGATCGCGAATTCCCTCATAAAATCGTCGATGGACTCGGCCACGGCTTCGGGGATGCTGGATAGGGTCTCGATCTTGACGTCGGGAGGCAGGGTCCTGCTGAAATGGCCGATGACCCGGCCGACGTCCCGGCCGAAGTCGACGATGTTATTCCCGTCCTGCATCTCCAGTGAGACGACCAGGCATTTCTTGCCGTTGACCCGGACGAAGGACTGGGGCTCCTCGTATTCCCGGACGATCCGAGCCACGTCCTTCAGGCGGACGACGGTCCCGGCCGGGTCGGCGTAGACGATCTGTTCGGCCAGGTCATTCTCGGTCTTGTAGTCGGCGGGGATGTGCAACGGGCGGATGAGCCGGCCGTCGTCGAGCTCTCCGGCATAGCCGGCCGTGCTCTGGGGCACGATCGCCGCGGCCAGGGTCAGGGGCCGGATGCCGTAACGGGCCAGCTTGGCGTTGTCGAGGTAGACGCCGATCTCCTCCTTCTGGACTCCGTAGCGCCTGATTCTCGAGACCGAGGGGAGGCGCCGGATGGCGTCCTCCAGCTTCTTGACGTAATCCTCGAGCTCCCGGTAGGTCTTGCCGTCGGAGCGGACGGACAGGAGCACGGCCGAAGTGTTGCCGAAGTCGTTGTCGGCCGTGAGCGAGGTCACGCCGGCGGGGAGCCGCGTCTTCAGCTCGTTCAGGCCATGGCGGAGCTTCAGCCAGAAGCCGTCGGGGTCCTTTTCCTGGTCCGAGACCTCGACATAGATGACCATCATGTCCTCGCGCGAGACGGAATAGGTTTTGGAGCGCTTGATCGACTTATACTGGAAAAGGTATTGTTCAACTTTGTCTGTGACCTCGGCCTCGACCCGCTCCGACGAGGCTCCGGGATAGACTCCGATGACGACCCCTTGCCGGACCTTGAAGGCGGGAAATTCGTCCCGGGGCATCTTGACGAGGGCGGCGATGCCCGTCAGGACGAGGATGGCCGTGAGGATGATGATCGGCTGCCGATAGCGCAGGAGGATCTCGATCAGCGAACGTTTTTTTCCCATGACGGGGGCCTCCAGGTCCGGACCTATCTCTCGACGACCATGACGGCCGACCCGTCGACGAGCTTCTGCTGTCCGGAAACGACGACGGACTCGCCCTCGCGCAGGCCTTCGGCGACCCGGATCCCGTTCTGGAGCAGTTCTCCCAGCCTGACGTAGCGCACCGAGGCCCTGGTCCCGGACTGGTCCAAGCAGTAGACGTAGTTGCGGCCGGTCTCGTCGACCAGCACGGCCTCGTTGGGAATGACCAGGCCGGAGCTTCTTTCCAGCCCCTTGATGACGGCCGTGCAGACCATCCCCGGCTTGATGGCCCTGTCGGGATTGGGGACAGCGATGCGGACCTTATAAGAGTGGGCCAGGGGGTCGGCCACGACCCCGATGTCCTCGACGGTTCCCGCGAATTCCCGCGAGCCCAGGGCTCCGATCCTGACAAAGGCCTGTTGGCCCTTGCGGACGAGGATGATGTCGTTCTCGGGAACGGGGATGCGGGCGAAGACGGTATCGATCCGGACGATGGTGATCGAAGCCACGCTGGGCATGGTCACCATGCCCGGGTCGATGGAGCGCTTACCGACATAGCCGGATGAGCTCGCGACCAGGCGACAATCCTCGAGGTTTTTCCTGGCCAGGGCCGCGGCCGATCGGGCCCGTTCGAGCCCGGTTTGGACCTCGACGTACTTCACTTCGGGCAGGTCGCCGTTCTTGAACATACGGGACAGGCGGTTGAAGGCGTCCTCGGCCTGCTTTTCAGCCGCCTGAGCCATCCTGTAAGTATTCCGGTAGCTCGTGTCGTCAAGCTCGGCCAAGACGGCGCCGTTGGCGACCGTATCGCCCTCGTTCACCATGACCCGAGTCACGGTCCCGGTCACGCAGAAACTCTGGGGCAGTGTCTCGGATTCGGTGATTGTCCCGCTGTAGGCGAACTCGCGGCCGGTCTCAGCCGGGGCGACCTTCTGGACCACGACCCTGATGGGTCCGGCCGCCGTTCCCGCCTCATGGTCGGACCGGCAGGCGGGGAAGATCACGGAAAGCGTGAGGGCCAAGGCGCAAAGAGGTCTCGTTCCTGGGGTCATTTCCGTCTCCTTTTTGAAGCCACGTGCAGAACGGGAGCTCGGTTGAAGGCTGATTCGCGGCGGACATGTGCTCCGGACAAGCAATCACGGACGTTCCGAAGACCTTCGGATAGAAGCTCGATGATTAGGTCGATGAGCTTTTTGTCCTCGTTCTTGATAAAGAGGTCCACAGTCAAGCTCCTCATGATCGTGACAATGGCCCGGACGGTGCTCTCGACGTCGCGTGTCCCGATACTCCTGAATTCCTTCCGTTCGTTCCCGAATCGGAGGATCTCCTCGACCATCTTCTTTTGCAAGTCGTAGTAGTTATCCATGACCTTCAGGATGAGCCTGGTGTCGGCTTTGATTTCGCCCTTAGCGATCTCATAGAGCGTAATGGCCCGCCGGCTTTCCCTGAAGGAGGTGTAGACGTAGGTCAGGAGCTTGGCCTTGGCCGTCTTCTTCCGGCTGATCTCCTCCTGGACGATGCGGGCGATCCGATCGCCCTGGAGCATGGCCACGGCCTCCATCACGGCCTCCTTGCTCGGGAAATAATAATAGAGCGAACTCTTGCCCTTCCCGGCCTGCCGGGCGATGTCCTCCATGGTCGTTTTTTTGATGCCCCATTTTTGGAACAGCATCTCGGCCGCCCGGAGGATCTCGCGGCGCATAATCTCGTCTTTTTTCATTTATGGACCTTTCGACCAAAAACGTATTTTGTTCCAATATAAGCCGAGGCCGCCTGCTTGTCAAGCCCCAGCCGGTTCACGGGGACCCGAAGTGCTCGGCCTGCAGAGAGACGGTCCCCGCGAGCGGTCAGGCCCTTTTTCCCATGCCGGGCCGGAGCCCGGTTTCCGGCCCTTGCGAAGGAACGCCCAATCTGCTTAAATGAGGGGCTGAGCGGCGCGGGGACCGCGTTTCCCGCGGCCGGACGCCGCCTCCAGCAAGGAGGTCCGATGAGCGAGAGCGGGAAATCGCAGAGCCGGAGGGATTTTCTCAAGATCGGGGCCGCGGCCGGCCTGGGCGCGGCGGTGGTGGGGCTGAACCTGAGCGGGTCGGACAAGACTCCCGGCTCGGGCGGCGCGAGGTCCCAGTTCAGGGTCGCGCCGATCCCCAGGGTCCGGGTGGGCTTCGTCGGGGTCGGGGGGATGGGATCGGTCCATGTCCAGAATTACCTCAACATCGAGGGCGTCGAGGTCAAAGCCATCTGCGACATCGTCCCGGAGAAAGTCTTCCGGGCCCAGAAATGGGTTGTGGCCGCCGGCCAGGCAGAGCCGACCGGCTATTCCCGGGGACCGCATGATTTCGAGCGCATGTGCGAAACCGAAGAGCTGGATCTCGTCATGACGGCGACCCCCTGGGAATGGCACGTGCCGGTCTGCCTCGCGGCCATGAAAACCGGCAAGCACGCCGCAACCGAGGTCCCGGCGGCCATGTCGATCGACGACTGCTGGGCCCTCGTCGAGACGGCTGAGAAATACGGCAAGCACTGCCAGATGATGGAGAACTGCTGCTACGACCGGATCGAGCTCATGACCCTGAACATCGTCCGCAAGGGCGTCCTGGGCGAGGTCCTCCACGCCGAGGCGGGCTATCTCCACGACCTGCGCGACGTCAAGTTCTCGAGCCAAGGCGAGGGCCTCTGGAGGCGGGCCTGGTCACGGAAGCTCAACGGCAACCTCTATCCGACGCACGGCCTCGGCCCGGTGTCCCAGTGCCTGAACATCAACCGGGGCGACGCCTTCGACTTTCTCGTGTCTCTGAGCTGCCCCTCGCGCGGCCTTCACGAATACGCCGTGGCGAAGTTCGGCCCCGGCTCGCCGCAGGCCGCGGAGAAGTTCGTCCTCGGCGACGTCAACACGAGTCTGATCAGGACCAAGCTCGGCAAGACGATCATCCTCATCCATGAGACGAACCTGCCCCGGCCGTACACCCGAATCAACCTTGTCCAGGGCACCAAGGGCATTGCCCGGAAGTGGCCCGACAAGATCTACGTCGAGGGCCGGGCCGCGGAGGCCGACGAATGGGACGATTTCGAGAAATTCGCGGCCGAGTTCGAGCACCCTCTGTGGAAGGCCGTCGCCGCAAAGGGGGAGGGGCGCGGTCACGGCGGCATGGACTACATCGAGGATTACCGGCTGATCCGGTCGCTTCACCGCGGTGAGCCCCTCGACGAGGACGTCTATGACGCGGCCGCCTGGAGCTCCATCGTCGGGGCGAGCTGTGCGAGTGTCGCCGGCAAAGGCAAGCCGGTGTCCATTCCCGACTTCACGCGCGGGCTGTGGAAGACGAATCCGCCGCTCGGGATCGTCGAGGCCTAGGCGGGCGCGGGGGAGGAGGCGCCCGAGGGCCCCGAGCCGCTGTCGCGCCCCGTTGGGGCCGGCCGAAGGCCGGACCGGCGGATTGGCCTGAACCCGGGTGCTCTTTTTACGTATAATATCTTTAAAAGACGGGATTCTCGCCAGGCGTCGGGAGGGAGAAGCCGTTTTCATCCGCCGGGAGGGAGGCCATGCTCAGAGACATCATCAAAAAGGAAATTCTGGACACCATCACCAGCCCGAAGTTCGTCTTCACCTTTCTTCTCTGCACGATCCTCATCCTGCTCTCGGTCTACACGGGGGTCGTGAACTACGGGGCGGAGAAAAAAGAGTACACGGCGGCGGTGGCGTTGGACAGGAAGAACCTGGAGAGCCAGCCGAACTACAGTTCGCTCGCGGGAATTGGCGTCAAGATCAACAAGCCGCCCCAGGTCCTGGGAACGGTCGTCAACGGCGTCGAGGAGGCCGTCGGGCGGGTCGCCCCGGTCAACATCGTGGCCGATCCCAACCTCATCGAATCCAAGTACAGCAGCAACCCGGTCTTTGCCGTTTTCGGCCCGCTCGACCTCATGTTCATCGTCAAGATCGTCCTGAGCCTCTTCGCCATCCTTTTCACCTATGATGCCATCGTCGGCGAGAAGGAGAAGGGGACTCTGAAGCTCGCCTTGTCGAACGACGTGCCGCGCGACCGCCTGATCCTCGGCAAGGCCATCGGAGGCTACATCAGCCTCCTCATGCCCCTCCTCATCCCGCTGGTTCTCTGCATGATCGTCCTGCTCGTCGCCCCCAACCTGGCCCTGAGCGGAGGAGACTGGACGCGCCTCCTGCTCATCTTCCTGATGTTCTTCCTCTACCTCTCGGTCTTTTTCAGCCTGGGGCTTTTCGTTTCCGCACGGACCTCGCGCTCCTCGACGAGCTTCCTGGTCCTCCTCTTCCTTTGGGTCGTGATCGTCATGGTCATCCCCAAGGTCGCCGTCATCTCGGCCGGACAGCTCGAGCCCATCCCCTCGGCCCAGGAGATCACGGCCAAGAAGGACGCCTACCTCCAGCAGGTCCAGCAGGAGGCGCAAAAGGGCATGCTCGACTGGATGAAGAACAACCAGCCCGCCAAGGGAGAAGACGCCAAGATCTACCAGGACAAGCTCAAGCAGTTCATCCAGGACTACCAACAGCAGCTGACATCGAAAATCGATGCCAACAACGCCGCGCTCGAGCGCGATTATCAGCTGAAAAAGGGAGCCCAGCAAAGCCTGGCCGTCAACCTGTCCCGGGTCTCCCCGGCCTCGGCCCTGACGTTCGGCACCATGACGCTGGCGCGCACGGGCGTCGACGAGTACAACCGTTTCCTGGCCGCCGTCCGGAGCTACAAGCCGATCTACACGAAGTGGCTCAATTCGAAGCTCGGCCAGAGCATCAACTTCCAGACGGGGGAGCAGGGCAAGATCAATGTTGAGGGCATGCCCCAGTTCTCTATCGAGCTGGAGAGTCTGGGACGGTCGCTGGCCCGGACGCTCCCGGACTTCGCCCTCATGGCCGTCATGATCATCGTCTTTTTCGCCGGGGCCTACGTGTCCTTCCTTCACTACGACGTCCGCTGAAAGGTGCCGCCATGCTTGAAGCCATCAATCTGACCAAACGCTACGAGGACGGCGAGCTCGCCGTCGACGGCCTGACCTTCAAGGTCGAGCCGGGCGAGATCTTCTGCATGTTCGGCGCCAACGGGGCGGGGAAGACGACGACCATCAACCTCTTCCTCAATTTCATCCCGCCGACCTCGGGGACGGCCCTCATCGAGGGCGTGGACGTCGCCCGGGAGCCGCTCAGGGCCAAGAAGTACGTGTCATTCGTTTCCGAGAACGTCATGCTCTACGGGAATTTCACGGCCGTCCAGAACCTGGACTATTTCAGCCGCCTGGCCGGCCGCCGGAACTTGGCCAAGAAGGACTACGCCGACGTTCTGACCCGCGTCGGCCTCCAGAAAGAGGCTTTCGACCGCCGGATCAAGAACTTCTCCAAGGGAATGAGGCAGAAGCTCGGCATCGCCATCGCCCTCGTCAAGGATGCTCCCAATGTCCTCCTCGACGAGCCGACATCGGGCCTCGACCCGAAGTCGGGTCGCGAGTTCCTCGAGATTCTCGTTCAGATGCGCGACCAGGGGAAGTCGGTCTTCATGTCGACCCACGACATCTTCCGGGCCAAGCTCATGGCCGACCGGATCGGCTTCATGAGAAAGGGCCGGCTGGTCATGCTGAAAACGGCCAAGGAGCTGGCCCACGATGACCTGACCGAGCTCTATATCCAGTACATGGAAGAGACGCCGGGCGCGTCAGCCGCCTGAGCTCTTGTTCGAGAACGACTTGACAAAATTAATTTTTTGCCGATAATAAAACTGTGAAAACCAAAATAGTTTTTTCAGTTTTTAAGGCTCGCGCCGAAACCCAGACCGTGCTCCGCCGAAGGATCCTCAAGGAGTCGGGCGAGCTGTTTCTTGACCGCGGCTTTGTCCGCGTCACGGCCGACGACATCGCTGGCCGGCTGGGCATCAGCAAGGCCACGCTCTACAAGTCGTTCCCGAGCAAGGAGGCCATCCTGCGGGCCGTCGTTCGGGGCATCCTGCGGGAGACCGGGGCCCGGGTGGAGGAGATCCTTGGGGACGGGGAGATGGGCTTTGTCGAGAAGCTCGTCGTCCTGTTCTCTTATGTCGGCGGCCGGATCTCGCGGCTCGGAACGGTCATGGTCCGGGATCTCCAAAAGAGCGCGCCCAATGTCTGGCAGGAGGTCGACGACTTCCGGCGGGAGAAGATCTTCAAGAACTTCAAGATCATCCTCGAATGCGGGCGGAAAGAGGGGCTCTTCCGCGGCGACATCGACGAAGAGCTCCTGCGGCGCATCTTCTCCTTCCTCATCGAGGAGTTCGTCAGCCCGGAAGCCGTCCTCCGCTCGGGCGGGTCGCCCGCGGAGGCGTTCGAATCGGTCATCAAGGTCTTTTTCCAGGGGATTCTGACGGACAGAGGCCGCCGGAACTTTTCAGCTAGGACCCCGGCCCTGTTCGAACCCCGCAGGGAGAGCGTCCGATGAGCATGAAATATCTTCCTTTCAGCCTCGTCCTTCTGGGCTTCTTCTCGTGCTCGGGCCTCGGCGGAAAGGACATCATCTCCGCCTCCGGGACGATCGAAGCGACCGAGGTCAATGTCGCCTCCAAGGTCACCGGTCAGATCAAGGAGCGCCCCGTCGACGAGGGGTCGAGGGTCCGCGCTGGCGACATGCTAGCCGTCGTCGACCATGACACTCTCGACATCCAGCTCCGCCAGGCTGAGGCCGGCGTCGACCTGGCACGGGCCCAGCTCGCTCTTCTCCGTGAAGGGGCCCGGCGGGAGGACATCCAACAGGCAGAAGCCGCCCTCAGGCAGACCGAGGCGTCCTTCACGGTAGCCGATGACGACGCCCGGAGGATGCGGGCCCTGGAGGCAACCGGGAGCGCGACGCCGAAGCAACGGGAAGACGCCGAGGCCCGTCTGACTGTCGCCCAAGCGGAGCGGAACGCGGCGGCCGAAGCCCTCCATAAAGTCCGGACCCTCGCCCGCCCCGAAGAGATCAAGGCCGCGGAGGCCCAACTCGCTCAGGCCATGGCCGGGGCCGACCTTCTCCGGAAAACCATCGCCGACTGCACCATCACGGCGCCCGTCGGCGGGACGGTAACGCACAAAGCCGTGGAGGTGGGGGAGCTCGTGACTCCGGGATCGACCATCGTTCAGATCTCGGAGCTCGACAGCGTGTACGTCATGATCTATGTCACGGAAGTCGAGCTCGGACGCATCCGGCTCGGCGCCCGGGCCGAAGTTAGCATCGACGCCTTTCCGAAGCGGGCTTTCCCCGGCCAGGTCACCTATATTTCCCCCGAGGCGGAGTTCACTCCCAAGAATGTGGAAACCAAGGAGGATCGCGTCAAGCTTGTCTTCGGCGTCAAGATCGAGATAGAAAACAGGGAAGGCCTGCTCAAGCCCGGGCTTCCGGCCGACGCTTCCATCCGCGTCGGTCAGGGCGCCCGGCCGTGACCGCGGAGGGTCGGAATGGCGGGTTTGGCCGTCGAAACCAGGGGACTCGGGAAAACGTTCGAGTCTGTGGAAGCCGTCCGTTCGCTCAACCTGACCATCCAGGAGGGGGAGATGTTCGGCCTAGTCGGACCCGACGGCGCCGGCAAGACGACGACAATCCGGATGCTCTGCGGGATCCTCCAGCCGACCTCCGGCCGGGCCCTTGTCCTGGGCCGTGACGTCGAGACGGAGAGCGCGTGGATCAAGAATCGGATCGGGTACTTTTCCCAGAAGTTCAGTCTCTACGGCGACCTGACGATCGACGAGAATATCGAGTTCTTTGCCGAGATCCATATGGTCAGGGATTTCCGAAGCCGGCGGGAGGATCTCCTCGAATTCACGCGGCTCCGCCCCTTCCGCGACCGTTTGGCCGATAAGCTCTCCGGAGGCATGCGGCAGAAGCTGGCTTTGGCCTGCACGCTCATTCACACGCCCCGCATCATCTTTCTGGACGAGCCGACGACGGGCGTCGATCCGGTCTCACGCCGGGATTTCTGGAAGATTCTGTCGAGCCTGCTGCGGTCGGGCATCACGATCGTCATGACGACCCCGTATATGGACGA
>Ga0187770_10000117_pt1 | contig 35446 bp, 40 predicted proteins | sample 0116_SJ02_MP02_2_FD_133154 | JGI IMG/M metagenome (GOLD analysis project Ga0187770, IMG submission 133154) | Tropical peat soil microbial communities from peatlands in Department of Meta, Colombia - 0116_SJ02_MP02_20_MG | ecosystem: Environmental > Terrestrial > Soil > Wetlands > Peat | place...
AGACCACACTGCTAAGGGCCCTTGCAGGATTTGTCCCCATTGCCGGAGGATACATCGTGGTCGGAGGGGCCAACATCACGGATTACTCGGTCGAGAAAAGAGGCGTGGTCCTTGTCACGCCGTTTACATGCTTTCCGCACCTCAGAGTTGATTCTCACATCATGTGGGGTGCGAACCTGAAAACGCTCAGATTATCGAACGAGTCTGTGTCGAGGGTCAAGTCGGGACTCGGAATCGATTTCGTTGGCACCGTCGGGAACCTCAGCCGGGGGATGCGGCAGAGGGTTTCGTTGGCAACCGCGCTGCTATCCTCGCCCCGGGCCATATTGGTGGACGAGGCATTCTTGGGTCTCCACGACCGTGAAGCGTTCATCTCCGTCTATGGGAAGATGGCGAAAGAGGCAGGCGTCGACGTAATCTTCTCGAGCCAGGATGAGGCCGACGGTCAATTGAGCGATCACCTTTATGTATTGAACAACGGACTGGCGAATCGAAAGAACTAGGGTGAGGCCACCGCCCTTCTCGCCTTCCATGCATGGATCTGTTACGAGCGACACCCATAGGTCGTTGATGTTCGAAACACGATTCAGTAGATCGCTTCAAGACTCGCGAAGGTGCATCCGTATCACCGCTTGTCGTTGGAGCGTCGGCTCTCAGCCCTGGGCGATGAATACAATGTGCGGAAATTCGTCCACGAAGGCTCTCATCGCGGTGCGAACTCCCCCCGGCGACCCAGGCATACACGCAATGAGCTTCCCGCGGGCCACCCCCGCTGTGGCCCGTGTCAAGATGGCAGAGCTCCCTATCTCGTCATAGCCAAGCCTCCTCAGGAGCTCTCCAAACCCTTCAAGCTCCTTATCGAAGAAAGGCCGAACAGTTTCAACGGTGATGTCCCTGGGGGATAGGCCCGTACCACCGCTGAAGAGGAGCACGTCGTTCTTCCCTGCAAGGAATCTCTTCACCTCTTTTCGGAGCATCGCGGCGTCGTCCGAGACAAGTTCCCTTCGCATCACTTTGTGACGAGCTCGTCTCGTCTCCTCTGCCGCCACGTCGCCGGCTTCGTCAGAGAAACCCGTCCCAGTCCTTTTCTTCTCGTAGCGGCTTGTGCTCACAGTCACGATCACGACCTTCAGGCGCCTGTGGGCTGCTCTGCGGTGTTCTTCATGCGGTTTCATGAAGGCTCCTTTACCTTGGCCGTCACCCTAATCGACTCGATTTTAGTCAGGGGATACTGCCCCTTCGAATCCTTCTCATGGGCCTTCACGACATCCCAGATGTTGAGGAGCGCGACGGAGACAGCGGCAAGGGCTTCCATCTCGACCCCGGTCTTCTCATGCGCCGCCACGGTAACTGTAACTTCGACCCAATCCTTCCCCAACTTCACCACAGGCTCAGTTCTTTCTACTCTCAAGGGATGAGCCAGAGCCACAATGCTGGGTGTCGACTTAACAGCAAGTATGGCAGCGGTCGAAGCAATCGCCAGCGGGTCCCCCTTTTCCAGGGCTCCCTTCCGAATGAGACTAATCGTGCTTGGTTTGAGTCTGATTCGCCCCGAAGCGGTGGCCTCTCTGTAGATGACCGGCTTCCTTGAAATGTCTACTTGCTTGAAGGGCACAAGCGCTGTTTCGATCCTAACCCATTATAGGTTCTCCCCCGACGTTCAGGAACGTTTTTACTCATGAATCGTGGTTCTTGGTTCTCTTTGCCGGGTACTGAAGAACGGGCCGATAGGTTGCTCCTCGACAGGAAGGGCAGAGTAGCCAGGAAGCTAAGAGTGTCGGTAACCGATAGGTGCAACTTCGCGTGCCTCTTCTGTATGCCAGAGAAGGACAAAATGAGCTGGATACCGAGGGAGGAGATTCTCAGCTTCGTTGAAATCGAGACCATAGTCAGGGTCCTCGCTTCCCTAGGGATAGAAAAGGTGAGAATCACGGGGGGAGAACCCCTACTTAGGAGGGATCTGGAGTCGCTGGTGGGCAGCCTCACTTCCATTGAAGGCATTCGCTCAGTAGACATGACTACAAACGGCTGGCACCTAGAACAGAAGGCGGAGGTGTTACGAAGGGCGGGGCTAAGAGGGATCACCGTCAGTCTCCACAGCCTTAGGAGCGACAGGTTCGCCAAGATTTCGGGGGTTGACGCACTCCCGAGGGTCCTCCGTGGAATCGACAGGGCTCTCGATGCGGGGCTTAGCCCTGTGAAAATCAACTCCGTCGCCATCAGAGGGTACAACGATGACGAGATACTGAACCTCATAGAATACGCACGGGAGAGGAAGATATCCATCCGGTTCATCGAATTCATGCCGCTAGACGGGTTAGGGATGTGGAACTACGAGAGGGTCGTGCCAGGGAAGGAGATTATCGAAACGGTGTCCCGGGTGTACCCTCTGGAAGCTCAGGGGAGAGGGAACAGCGAGACGTCTTCGATATGGCGCTTCAAGGATGGCAGGGGAGGCCTCGGGCTCATCACCCCCATGAGCGACCCCTTCTGCGACGACTGCGACAGGATAAGGCTCACCGCGGACGGCAAACTGCTTTCGTGCCTTTTCGACATAGACTATCATGATCTCAGACACCTAGTCCGGAACGGGGAGTCTCCAGAGGCTCTTGCAGATACGATCCTCAAAGCGGTTTGGAAGAAGCCCGACGGAGTGGGGCACATGCCCTGGATCAAGGACGGTTGGGCGAAGCCTAGGAACATGAACGCAATAGGGGGCTAGGGAAACCTGATTGTGAAGGTGCTCTATTTCGCGGGGGCGCAGGGGCTAGCTAACCTGAGGAGTGAGAGCTTGCACCTGAAGGAAGGTAGCTCGGTTAAGGACATGGCGGCCGAGATGCTCCGGCTGCACCCCGAACTGAGGGGCATCGAGCCCACCATCCGTTACTCTGTCAACTTCGAGTTAGCGGAGAGCAACTCCCTTTTGCACGACGGGGACGAGGTTGCCGTCCTTCCGCCGGTGGCGGGGGGCTAGTCATGAAATCAGTCCGGATTACTCGGTATCCGATCAATCCTGCCGAAGTGTTGGCATTGGTCGGCGACAGGGAGGCCGGTGGGGCGGTTCTGTTCGTGGGGACAATCCGGCGAAGAAGCGAAGGGAAGGCCGTAGAGGGACTCACCTACGAAGTGTACAGAGGGATGGCGGAGAGGAGAATGCGCGAGATCGAAGAGGAAGTGAGGAAGAAATGGCCGGTGATGAAGATTGCGATGGCGCACCGCTATGGCCAGCTGAAAGTTGGGGAGGTCAGCGTCGCCGTGGCGGTTTCGTGCGAACACAGGGCAGAGGCGTTCGAAGCGTGCAGATACGCCATAGACACCATAAAGCGCGCACTGCCCATTTGGAAGAAGGAACACTTCAAAGGGGGCGCCCAGACATGGGTGAAGGGCACGCCCATTGAAGCCTAGACGCTAGCTCGGAATCTCTCTGGGCTTACCTTCGGCCAGGGCTTTGCGAAGCACTTCCTTGCCATACTTCGCCGCGACTATCTCAGACAGAATGCTGAGGGCGATCTCTGTCGCAGTCACCGCACCGATATCTGCGCCTATTGGCGCCCTGAGGGACGCGATAAACTGCTCGCCCACGCCTGCCTCTCTGAGCTTCGCCAAGTCTTCCGTGACCCGCTGGCGGCTTCCCAGCATCCCGACGTACCTTAGCTTGGACTTCGAAAGAGCCACCAGCGTCCCCACATCTCTCTCCCCCCTTGTCAGCACGACCACCGAGTCCGAACTCGCAAAAGGGAACTTGCCCAAGTCGTAATCGACGTCTTTGATGAGCTCGTCAGGCTGCTCGCTGAGAATTGGGCTATGGTCGATCACGACGACGTCGAAGTCCAGGGTCTTCCCCATCCTCACCAGGGCTTCCTCTACGTCGTCCTTGCCCCCCTGGCCTACCAGGATAAGTCGCTGCTGAGGAAGGTAGGGTTCTATGTATATTTCCATCTTACCGCCGCAGTTTGTCTCCACGTGCACTTCGTCTTCGCTCTGGCTCTTGAGAACCGCACCCACCGAGTTATCGACCCCCTCAAGAAAGACCTTGACCATTTTGGGGCTCCCGGTTCTCATCGTCATCTTTGCGGCAGAAACTATAGCAGACTCAGGGCAGACTCCCCCGAGAGTGCCGTAGAGGACTTCGCCTGCCCCTGAGATAATCACCTTGAAGCCGGGTTTCCCAAGGGAAGAACCTTCTATCTTGACCACGGTGGCTACGGCGAAGGGAGCGCCTCTGCTGGCGAGAGAGTCTATCATTTTCGCGAATTCTGCCTGCTTCATGGCCGGATTCCGGGAAGTGTCCCACTTTATTACTTATCCTCAACATGGAACTACACGAGAAGCGTTGATTGCGGCAGTCGTGCTCGCTGCTGGGGTCTCGTCACGCATGGGGAAACCAAAGCAAATACTCCCTCTGAATGGGGTGCCAATGCTTCAGAGGGTCTTGGAGATTCTCCGTAAGTCAAACGTCGGAAGCGTTGTTGTCGTCCTAGGAGCGAATGCAGCTGAGGTGAGGAAGCGGGTGAAGTTCGCCGGTGAGTCGGTGGTGGTGAACCCCAGATTCACCGAAGGGATCAGCAGTTCGTTGAGGCTCGGGCTCCAGCATGTAGGAAGGGGGGCGGGCGCGGTCATCATTGTATTGGGGGACCAGCCGTTCGTGCTCCCTGCGACAATTGACACGTTGGTAGAGACTTACGAGCGTTCAGGTGCCCGCATAGTCATCCCCACCCACCAAGGTGTTAGAGGGAACCCTGTCCTCTTCGACAGAAGTGTCGTTCCCCAGATTGCTAAGATCCGTGGGGACAGGGGGGCGAAGTCGGTGGTTCAGAATAACGCGGCGGACGTGCTCGAGGTCGAGGTGCCCGACAAGGGAGTGCTCACGGACATTGACACGCCTTCCGACTTGGACAGGGGCATGGAAGTCAGACGAAGGAGAATCCGGGCACGAGCCTGACGTCCACCCTGTCCCCCCTTTCTAGCATCCTGACCTTCTCGGGGACGAGAAAGTAACCGTCCGCGTCTGTCAGGAGCTTGATTGATTCTGTCTCGCCCGCGATTGGCTCTGCCACAGCCGGGGGACCTGGCTTCAGTTTCACATAGACGACCTTCTTGAAATCTGAGAACCTTTTCCTTGCTTCCCAGCGCGAGCCGAGGGTACAGGTGACGGAGAGTCCCGCTTCCCTGCTCCCACCGAGCTCCCTCATGATTGGAACGCCAACCACGAGGAAGGCGTTCGCTGCTGCCTGAATCGGCCCTGGGAGCATCAGAATCGGCTTCCCCTTCACCGAGGCTAGTCCCGTCACCCTCCCCCTGTCCAAGCGGAGCCCGTGGACGAGAGCGTCGGGGTGGAAGCTCGAGACAGTGTCCACCACCAGATCACGCCTTCCCGCTGACGTACCCCCCAGTGTAATCAGGAAGTCCGCCTTCGTAAGGGCCTCATCAAGAGCCTCCCGGAGGGCCTTTGGATTGTCACGAGCTATGCCCATGTCCAAAGTGGAGCAACCCAGGGCCTCTGCGAGCCGCAGGAAAACGGGTGAGTGGCTCTCCACTTTTTTTCCCTTCCTTGGTTTACTTACAGGTGTCAGCTCATTGCCTGTAGCCAGCACAGCCACTGTGACCTTCTTCCTGACGCGGACCTCGCGGAGGCCAAGTGAGACCAGGATTCCCACATCCTGCGCTCTGATTCTGTGACCTTCTGGAAGGATGAGTTCTCCGCGCCGAATGTCCTGCCCTGCCTTGTGGACGTGCTCCCCCGGACTTGGCTCAAATCCTACGCGCACCTCTCTCCCTTTGACGTCAGCAGACTCGACGGGGATTACAGCATCCGCACCGATGGGGAGGGTGGCACCGGTCGCCACTTGGATTGCCTGCCCGCTCCCTAGACGGCGCTTTGAGCGGTCACCGGGTCCAATCGCGTCGACCACCGTCAGGATCGCCGGGCGGACGGGAGTCGCACTCTTCAGGTCGCTAGAATTTACCGCGTAACCATCCATGTGGGAAGCCGCGGCCACGGGAACATCCCCCGACGAGACTACGTCTGCAGCCAAGACCCTGCCGTATGATCGGAGGGTGTTGATGGACTCGGATTTCTTGTCCACTCTGAGGCGAGGCAGGACGAGTTCGAGGGCCTCCTTCACCTCGGTATACTCACTTACGAGAGGTGCCAAGTCAGCTGATACCTTAGCCCAAGGCGGCTATATATGGGGGGCAGGTCGGTGCGGCGCCTGCCTGCGCCCTGTTTCAAAGATGGGGCCGTCGAGATTTGAACTCGAGATCGCCAGCGCCCCAGGTTCACCGTGAAGGTCATTCACTCTGGTATGCTGGACCAAGCTACACTACGGCCCCATTAGACCGGCCCGACCCCGGAGTCAGTTTAAAGGTTAGGCGTTGGGTTCCCGCAAGTTGATGCCTAGGATCTTCTTTCCGCTTCTCTGGGCTCTGGAGCGAACATCAAGCAGGAACGAGGTTCAGATACTCCAGAATCTTGGAGTAAGAAAAGTCGGACAGGTCTCTCTTGTATTCGCCCAAGAGCCTCTTCAAGAAATCCGTGTCGCTCAGCCCCAGCGTCCTCCTCATCATTGGGGAAAGGCCTCCGCCGACAAACAAGTACTGAGCAGCTGTAGTCACGTTCCTGGGCTTTCGCTCGGTCCCGGCAGACTCGAAGTCAATGATCCAGGGCTTCCCCTCGGCGATCACGGCATGCTTCCTCAGATTGCTGAGCTGGCCATGGTCAATCCCCATTATGTCGAGCGTGCGGCACTGATTGAGCAGTGAATGAATCATTTCTCTAACCTCGTTCCTCCGGCCCTTGCCGCGAAGGCCCTTCAACCAATCGACGACCTCCTGCGACTCCAGCAGCTTCATCAGGATCATGTCCCTTGTGTGCGCATAGATTTCGGGGCCTACCCCCACCCGGTTTGCAAGGGTGGCTACCCTGACTTCCTCTTCCATGTTCGGCCTGTTGGCGTCGGTCCTTCTGATCTTCAGGGCGTAGATCCTGTCTCCGGCTCGGGCCCTGACGACGATTCCGACCGTGCCAAGACCGAGGATGCCGAGGCGCCCGATCCTGGCGTGCCCTTCGAACACGAGCTCGTCGATTCCGAGCCGTTCCAGTTGTTTCACTCTGGACCTCGCCTGACGAAGCGAAATCCTCGGGTATGTGAGTATCTGAATGAATGGCGTTCTGGACAGGTCTTCCGGCCTAGCGTGTTCCGATTGCATCAGAAGTGATTTCCCTGATTCCGTCGCGCACCCATTCTGAGGAAGATGCGGCTCTTGTGAGGGAGCGCCCCCGCAGCACGACGCCGCTCTTCTTCATCCCGTCCTCAATCTCCTTCGAGGCGCCGATAGGGCCGGCCCTGCCCCTGATGACGTCCACAAGAAGGGGATGAAGCCGCGTGTATCGCCTCGGTCTGAGCAGCCGTACGCGAGCATCATCATCCACCCAGACGAGGCGTGACCGCTTCGAGTTCGTTGAAATGAAGGACTCGACGTCCTTCCTCCTGTCCACCGTAGGGCCGACCCGCTGCTCGACGGCGGGGAGTTCGGTGAACTCGGGTATCAGGAGGATTGCGCTCTTAGAAATGTTGTCCGATGCGGCCATGGCCCGTGCGATGTCGAAGCCCTGGACCTCTAGATGCCGTACGACGTGCCTGAGTGTCTTCCTGAGCTCTCCCCAGAGGGTGTCTTCGCTCATGCCCTCGTGGGTGAAGAGAATTGCGTAGACGCTTTCGTCCATCGAGGTGTGGACCTTGCCCTTCATTTCGCCGAAGTAGGCCAGACTGGGGCGTCTTAGAAACTCTCTGCTGGCAAGGACCATACGCCCCAGGCTCCTCCCCGACACAGCAATCCCGAGGTCCCTCCCTTCGTCCACGGGGTCGGGGAGGCTGAAGAGCCTCCTATTGGCCGGCATGATGTAGTTGGCGAACCATCGAATCACGGACTCGAAGCCACCGTGTCTTATCACCAGAACCTCCGCGACATACCCGCTGAACCCTTGCCTCTGTATTTCGGCCCCATAGACACCGACGCCGTTCATGAAGAGCTTCAGGAGCCTGATCTGGTTCTTCCTGTTCTCGGGGAGACCATCAACGAGTTCGACGTGGTATGGCGACCTGTCTGCCGCGCTCCTCCAATCGCCTGCCTTCACGTCGAAGCAGGGGACGATGTTTACACGTACTCCCTTGACGGTCGCTTCGGTATAGGGATGCTGGGCGTACTTCTTTCCCGTCGGAAACCCCCTGGTGGCGACAGATCCGATCTCCAGCCCCACCTTCTCGAACCGCTCCACGGGAGTCGAAGGGTCGAGCTTGACGAAGATGTCGAGGTCGACGTGCTTCGGGAGCCAGGTCCCCTTTGCGAACGAGCCCCCCATCAGTACACCTCGTACCTCGGGGAATCGCCCAGCTGCCCGCTTTGTTTTCAGGATGAGCTCCTCCGCCAGGCTGCCTATCTTCGCCACATCGGAAGGCGAGGGGACGACAAGCTTGGTGGCTTGCTTGAGCACCGTGGCCAGTAGGCTCATGTGAGATGATACACCCCTTCGTCTCTGTAGACCGGACCGCTCGGCGTGAGTGTGCTGGACTTTAGTTTGATTTCCCTCAGACCCACTTTACCGAATTCCATTCCTGCGAACCGATGCAGGACCTCCGTGAGCTGGGGGACGTTCCTGTTGGAACGAACCCTCGCCAATGTGATGTGGGCTCTAAACGGTCTGTCGTCCCTCTCCCCGATGCCCTCGAGAGCGCTGATGACCCCCCTTGCTATGGGAATGACGAGGGGTTCGTCCTCTGGCGCGATGCCCGCCCAAACCACCCTCGGCCTGGCGATGGTCGGAAATGCACCCACACCCCTCACCGCGACTTCGGCACTCTTGAGCGCAAGTCTGCCGAGCCGGGACTTCGCCTCGGAAGCGTCCGCATCGCTGAGTTCGCCGAGGAACTTCAGGTTAAGGTGGAGGTTCTCTCGCTCGACCAGCTTGATGTCCGCCCCCGTAGCCTCCAGCTCCCTCTGAGCCTGAGTGAGGGGGTCGACGACGTCCACCGGAATCTCGATTGCGACGAAGGCGCGCACGAGGCCGGCCCGCACTGCTTCCTTTAAATCCGCTACCCGTCGGCCGGGAAGCGAACGGGTTGCTTCGGATCGTAGCCATAACGGGGATGCCAGGCGCAGGGAAGTCAACAGCCGCGCAGGCGCTCGTCAAGCTCGGATGGGCTCGAGTGGTCATGGGAGACGTGATCAGGGCGGAGACGAAGCGGCGCGGTTTGGATCCAGATGCGAAAAACACGGGTGAGGTCATGAAACTCTTGAGGAGGGAGAAAGGGGAGTCTGCGGTAGCGGACCTCTGTCTTGAGACAATCGCGAGATTGAAGGCGGAGAAGGTGGTGGTGGATGGGATACGGTCCATGGCCGAGGTAGACGCATTTCGCAGGAAGGCGGAGGTTCTCCTTGTCGCTGTGGACGCATCCCCGGAGAGGCGATTCGAGCTCCTAAAGGAAAGAGGAAGGAAAGATGACCCGCTTTCTTACGAGATGTTCGTAGACAGGGACAGGCGTGAGCTGGGCGTCGGAATCGGGAAGGCGATTGCGCTCGCCGACGAAACAGTCTCAAACCAGCACGCGACACCAGGGAGGTTGGCTGTCGAAATCGCCCAGGTGGTCCAGCGGTGGGACAAGAATGTCACCACCTGAACCCAAGGCGAAACTTGCACTGAAAGCAACGGTTTCGCCATCCGAAGACGCCGCGAAAGTCTTGCAGGCCATGAAGAACGTCCTAGGGGACGCACAATGCGAAGTTGCGACGGACTCTCGTTCCGCCAGGCTGTCGACGGAAGACCCGAGGGCGATGGTCCACATAAGGGATCAGCTGAGAGACAGGCACGTGCGCTCTGCCGCCAGGAGGCAGATGCTCCTGAAGAGCTCTGGACACTCGACTTCCCTGATGCTCAACCGCCAGGCGGCCACGGCCGGCGTGGTAGCCATCTGCGGAGGTCCAGATGAATCCCCCCTGGGGCCCATATACCTTACCCTGGAATCTGAGAACATCGACGCGACGGTGGATTGGCTTACCGCCTACACGGGATAGGCCACTTCGATCGAGAGCCCGTCCGATGCGGCAATGGTGTTGGGGAAGACTCTTCGTGCCTCCCTGACTAGGCTCGAGACACTGGTGTACCTTGCGCTGAAGTGCGTCAACACCAGTTGGCGGACCATTGCCTTCTTTGCCAGCTCTGCCGCCTCGAGGCTGGTGCTGTGCTTCCTCTCCACCGCCTTCACCCGGTCGCTGTCTCTGAATGTTGAATCGAATATCAGTAGGTCGCAGCCGGAGAAAAATCGGGCGAGTCTCGCCGATGGACGGGTGTCGCCAGAGTAGCCTATCCTCCTACCGGGCCTGGGCGGACCGGTGACTTCGAAAGGTTCAATCTTCTTCCCACCAACGGTGACCGGCCTTCCTTTCTGGAGCCTTGACCAGAGCCTCCCTTCGGGCACCCCGAGGGACTTCGCCTTCTCCGGATAGAAGACCCCCGGCCGGCCCAGCTCTTCGACAAGATAGGAAAAGGCCTCGACGGAGTGGTCCGCCCTAGTTGCCCTGATGCGGAAGCCCCCTGCCCGGAGAACCACCCCGGCTTTGGCGGATGAGAAGTGGATGGGAAATGTGAGCCCGATATGGAGAAGTTCGGCGGTGACCTCCAGCCATTTTAGGAGCTTCTCGGGCCCGACCACGTTCAAGGGCTTGCGTCGCTGGGCGAGGCTCATGGTCTGAAGAAGGCCCAGCAGCCCCGTAACATGGTCTCCGTGGAGATGGGTGATCAGAATGGTCATGTCGCTCCCGAGCCCCAGTGACTCGGATAGCACCTTGCGCTGGACCCCTTCGCCACAGTCCATGAGGACAACCTCCCCTTCTCGCTTTATCGCCACTGCAGGGAGCCCCCTGTCGGCCGTGGGTGCGGCCGCGCTCGTCCCGAGGAATGTCACGGCGAGCTTGACCAAGCTATCTCCTCTTCAGAACGGTGATTGTCCTAGTGAGGAGCTTATGAACCTGGAGGTGGTGCTCTTCTTCAATCATGAATTCGGGGGTGGGCCTCACCGCTACACTCATGGGGTGCATGAGGACCAGGAACGAACCGAGGTCCATGGCCCCGGCGAGCTCGGGGAGCAGCAGCTCGAGCAGCCGCTCAGGGGGGCGCCCATGGGTGCTTGATGCCCTCCCGTATGGAATGTCCGTGGCTATAGCGCGCACCCCGCGAACGGGGAGCTTCGTAGAATCACCTCGAATTACCCCGAGCCAGTCTTGCGCGTAGTGCCTCATGTTTGAGGATGCGCCTCTGACCATCCCGTCGGCCAGGTCTATGGCCACGACGTCGGCTCCAATCAGGGAAGCCTCGATCGCTATGCTCCCGGTCCCTGCGAAGGGCTCCAGGAAGACGTCTCCCTTCTTGCAGCGGGACATGTTTACCAGTGCTCTGGAAAGCTTAGGGAAGATCGCTGAAGGATGGAAGAAAGGTCGGGCCCTGGGTCTCCGGCGTGACCACCCCTGCAGCATGCGGGAAGGGGCAGTCACAGCCAAGTAGTCCCTTTGACCCCTTACAAGCGTTAGCTCGTACTCCGGGTCGGTAAGGTCAACGGCGGCACCCGTCCCCTTCAGATAATCGGCAGGGTCGGGGTGCGATTCCATCGGGCGTAAATCGGACGATCTGAACCTGACGCGGTGGCCTGACAGGAATTCGCTTGCATCAGACGGGAGCCGCAAAAGGTACCCCACCCTCCTCGCAAATGCGATTCTCGCGGCAACCTCCCAGGGATCAGCCTCGGAATTAGCTATGAGTACCCTGGCCTCCGGAGTCTCGAAGGTGGAGGTGGGATCTGCTCCGAGGAAAAGAGCCTTCGCTTCAGAGACCGGGACTGTGTTCCCTTCGCCGGACAGGAGCACCAGTAATCTATTCTTCAAGAGTCCCGAGATGGGACGCTAGGGCTTCGGAAACGTCCACCTTGCTGAACCTGCTAGGAACGGTGTTCGTACAGACCACGGGTTCGACCGCAGCCTTCTCTAGCTTCTGCAGCGCGTCTGCTACGAACAGGCCGTGGACACAGACTGCTAGGACCCGCTTCGCCCCTTGTTTGAGAACTGCGTCCGCCGCGGCCTTCACGGTGTCCCCCTGGCTGATTATGTCGTCGACGATGATTACCTCCTTGTCAGCCACGTCCAGTGCCGACTCTTTCATGCTCACCCCGCCCGTTGCGCGGTCCCGGGTCTTGCTGAGCTGGAGGAATTTGGCGCCGTAGAGCTGAGCAAAGGCTTCCGTCCTCTTCGAGCCACCGAAGTCGGGGGACATGACCACCGGATTCTTCAGGTCCAACTCGGTCTTGACATATCCGACGAGGTTTGGGATGGCGGAGACACTATAGGTCGGGAAGGAGAAGAGCGCGAGACCCTCTGCGGAGTGGATGTCAACAGTCACAAGCCTTCGTACCCCCATGGAGCGCATGAGGTGGGCTATGACACCAAGGGTGACTCCCTCGCCGGGAAGGAACTCCTTGTCCTGGCGGGCGTAGGACAGGTACGGGACGACCGCCGTGACCTTAGCCCCTGCTTCGCTGAGCTGGTGAGAGGCCAAAAGCAGTTGGAACATGTGCTGGTCAACCGGGTTGTAGGTCGACTGGACGACGAAGACACTCTTCCCTTCGACCTTTTCGTGGAGGGTGAACTTGGATTCGCCGTCGGCGAAAACCCTGAACTCTGCGGCGAGCATCGGAAGACCCAGTTTCTCTGATAAGGAACGCCCAAGCTCCACGGAGGCAGGGCCAGCCAGGACTAGCTTTTCGGCCACCGTCGCTCAAGCCGGCTCCGCTCCCGTCGCTATTTAACGAATGTGAGCGAGAACTCGGCGCGCGAAGGCAAGGGAAAGCGTTAAGGACTCCGAGAGGGGGCGGGGACTGAAATATCTTGGATCAAGTCTGCCCCGAGTGCCACGTCGGGATAATGCTGTATGACGCGCCGACGAAGAGATATGGTTGCAAGAACTGCGGAGCATTCCTCACCAGAGATCAGCTTTCGGACGCGAGGTTCAAGGCGAAGATGCCCGAGGAAGACGAGAGGCGTAAGCGCTCAAGGCAACAGGCCGACTACCTCGAATGGTGGCTCAGCGGAAACAAAGAGAAATAGCACCCCCTCGACGACGATAAGCGGTAAGCGCCTAGCGTAGCCGATTGTTGAAAAACATCTGGAGTACAGCTCTCGTTCCCCCGCTCATCTCGAGCCCTCCGAGCTGACCCCGTGTGAACCAGCCGAAGTCGGAAGACTCGGAGTTAAGCCTGAGCCTGCCGGAGACAGGCCTTGCTAGGTAGTCCACCAAAATGTAGTGATACTCGATCCTCGAGCGCCCATCCAGGTGCAGATCTGTCTGCACGTCGAGCAGCCCCTCAATCTCCACATAAAGGCCGGTCTCCTCCTTTATCTCTCGGATTGCTGCATCCTGAACCGTCTCCCCCAGCTCCACCAGGCCCCCAGGAAGCGCCCATCTCCCTTCGTTGGGAGGGTTCCTGCGCTTCACGAGCAAGATCCTCCCTTCTCTGTGGACCACCGCTCCTGCGCCTACCAGGGGCCTTGTAGGGTACCTTCGCGGAGCTTCCAACGCAGGGCACGAGACTTCGCACTCGTTTTAAGCGTGGGGCCGGGAGCTCCGGGCCGTGGTCAGGGTCGAGATGCTCGCCGTGGGGAAGGAACTCCTCATAGGCAGGACGATGAACTCGAACGCCTATTGGGTTGGGAAGCGCCTCGCCAGGATGGGCACCATGCTTAGGGAGATTACAACGGTGGACGACGACCTCGATGAAATCGCTTCGTCGTTTAGGGCTACCGTGGACAGGAAGCCGGACTTCCTAATCGTGGTAGGAGGACTGGGTCCTACGCCCGACGACATGACTCTCAGGGGCGTAGCCAACGGCATGGGCCTGGCCCTCCGCAGGAACGAGCAGGCACTCGCTCTCATAAGAGAACACTACGCGAAGCGGGGTCTGGAGCAGATTGAGCTGACGCCCGCTCGCCTGAAGATGGCGAGGCTACCCGCGGGGGCAAACGCGGTCGTCAACGAGGTGGGGACCGCGCCTGGAGTGAGGCTGGTGAAGGGGAGGACAACCGTTTACTGCCTGCCCGGCGTCCCCGTCGAGATGCGGGGCATATTCAGGAGGACGGTCGAGCCAGAAATCAGGAAGAGACTGGGGAACCTGTACAGGAAGTACGTTACCATGAAGCTGGAAGGGGTGCTCGAGTCGGCTCTGGCCCCCGTAATTGCCAAGGAGATGAAGAAGCATCCGGGGGCGTACATCAAGTCTCATCCCAGGGGAATAAAGGAGGGGGTCTCGAGGATCGAACTCGACATCGCCGTGGTGGGGGAGGACAGGCGGAGGACAGACGCCGAGGGAGAAGAAATCGCTGGCGACATGCGGAGGGAAATCGAGAACGCGGGCGGGAGAGTGAAGCCTGCAAAGGGTCTAGGGGATTTGTAATGGACGTGACATTCGTAACAGGTACAGCGGGGTCGGGGAAGTCGCTGCTTACGAGTGCGCTGAAGGACTGGTATGTCAACAGGGGGGAGGATGCCATCGCCGTTAACCTGGATCCAGGTGTGGTGGACCTTCCATACGAGCCCGACGTGGACGTTAGAGAGAGCGTGCAGCTTCAGGAGGTAATGGAAGAGTATGGCCTTGGACCAAACGGCGCTCTCATACTCGCCGCCGATATGGTCGCGACCAAGCTGGGGCAACTTCAGGAGCAAATAGAGTCCTGCAATGCGGAGAACGTCATCATTGACACGCCCGGGCAGACAGAGCTCTTCGCCTACCGGGAGAGCGGAGAGTTCATCGTAAGCGAGCTGAAGGCAGACTCCAAGCTCCTCCTCTTTCTGGTGGACCCTCTGCTTGCGAGCACGCCTTCGAACTTCCTATCACTCGCTCTCCTTTCGGCATCCGTAGGTCTGAGGCTGAACATTCCCAAGATAACGGTACTTACAAAGAGGGATATCGCAAGGGACAGGGTAAAGCGGATAGCTGAATGGAGCAAGGACACCAGAACATTCGAAGACGCGCTTGCGGGAACGAAGAATGGGGAGGCGTACTCTCTGTACTCTGAGCTCTTCCGGGGCATCCGAAGGCTGTCCTTCGGGGCCGATCTATACCCCGTCTCTTCGACTACTCGGGAGGGGATGGTCGCCCTCGTGGGGGAAATGTCAAGGATAGCCAGGGGCGGCGAAGAGTTCACCGAGTGAAATCCGCGAGGAACGCCTGGACCACCGAGGCGAGAGCCTCAGGTTTCTCTAGGGGGAGCATGTGCCCCGAGTCCTTGACGAAGCGGAGATCGGCATCGAAGATGTTGGCACTCAGGTAGTGCGAGAACCTGGGCGGAGTCATCCTGTCCTTGTCCCCGCAAACGACCAGCGTCCTCGCGGAGATCCTGGGCAGGTCTTTCCGGGCATCGAAGCCCGCGCAGGCCAGGTAGTCGTTAAGGAAGACTGGAAGGTTCGAGACGGAAAGGGCGGCCCGAGACTCTCGACTGAGGGTCAGGTCGATGGAGTTGAAGCTCCAGGGCGTGATGATGCTCTCAATGGCGCGTAGGGGATCACCCCTGAGCCCCTCCAGTATCTCGGGGGCGACACCTAGCTTGGCTCCCGTCCCCACAAGGATGAGCCCGCCGATGTCTTCCGGGTGCGTGAGGGCAAGGGTGAGCACCGTTGCGCCCCCCATGGAGTGCCCTCCCAGGACGGGGCGGTCGAGGTGGGTGGCCATCAGGAACTGATGGAGTGCCTCTGCATACTCCCCGACGCTCCTGCATGTTATCTCTCCGCTGGGGTGGCCCGGGAGGTCGACGGCCAGGGCTCTCGAGCTGCCCGAGAGGCCCTCCAGCATCCGTCGCCAGAGGAGGCTGTTCCCTCCGGCGCCGTGGACGAAGACAGCGTCGTGGGGGGCGCCGTACGAAATCGAGTTGAGCACTTAGCGGGACCCTCCCCCGCTTGATTTAATGGTGATGGGATGCGGGAGAGGGACAAGAATATAGCACCAGCCCGGAGCGTGGTCGCCCGCTAATTTTGGCGACACAGGCAGAAGTCCTACGGAAGCTCATTGGCAAGAGGATCTTGGTCGCGCCGGGGGTCTTCAGCCCTTCTGTGGCTGTACTCGCGGAAAAGATGGGATTCAAAGCACTCTACTTCTCCGGAGCCGGATTCTCCAACCTGCTCGCCCTCCCGGACCTGGGGATAACGACTCTCACCGAGGTTGCCCACGCGACCCGGCAGATAACGTCCCAGGTCAATGCCCCCCTGATCGTTGACACGGACACGGGTTTTGGCGAGGCGCTAAACGTCGCCCGGACAGTACGGGAGATGAAGACCGCTAGGGCGGCGGCAATCCACATCGAGGACCAGGTCCTCCCCAAGAGATGCGGGCACCTTGAGGGGAAGGAACTGGCGGACGTCGACGAGATGGTCAAGAAGCTCATTTCCGCGAAGGAAGCAGCCGGGAAGGACCTCCTGGTAATCGCAAGGACGGACGCGAGGACGGTGGAGGGGTTGGACGCGGCCATCGAGAGAGCAGAGGTCTATTCGAAGGCGGGGGCAGACATGATATTCCCCGAGGCCCTCGAAACCCCGGAGGAATTCAGGGAATTCAGGAGGAAGATCAGGTCGCCCCTCGTGGCGAACATGACGGAGTTCGGTAGGACGCCTTACATCACAGCGAAGGAGTTCGAAGAGCTCGGGTACGACGTAGTCATCTTCCCGGTGACTGCGTTCAGGGCGATGATGAAGGCCGTCAAGGAAACGTTAGCTCAGCTCAGGACCGAAGGCACGCAGAAGGGAATGCTCGAATCGTTGATGACAAGGAAGGAATTCTACGACCTGATAGATTACTACAGGTTTGAGGAAGAGGACGCAAGAGCACTGCGCGCCGCGAAGCGAATCAGGAGGAGGAACAGATGAAGGACGCTCCTGACCCTGTTAGGGCGCAGAAGGGGCTCGCGGGGGTCTCCGTCGCCGACACCCGGATTTCGAAGAGCGACTCGGAGGGGTCCCTGATCTATAGGGGGTACCCCATCTGGGAAATCGCGACAAACGCGGGTTTCGAAGAGACAGCATACCTGATTCTGAACGGGAATCTCCCCACGGGAAGGCAGCTCGAATCGTTCACGGAAGGTCTCAGGCGGAGGGCGGTGGTGCAGCCGAAGGTCTTCGAGATAATGAAGGGCCTGGGGAGTTATGCGGATCCTATCGACGTGATAAGGACAGCGGTCTCGGCACTCGGGAGCATCGACTCGGAGAAGGACCTGCAGGGGAAGCAGATGTCCTTGGAGGCAAAGATGCCCGTGCTGGCCGCCAACTCCCTCAGGGTCCCTCGAGGAGAAGCACCAAGGTCTCCCAAGAGCGGGCTACGGTATTCTGACAACTTGCTACGGATGCTGACGGCCAGGGAGGCGACAGAGTACGAGCGCAGGGTGTTCGAGCGTGTGATGATGCTTTACATGGAACACGACATGAACGCATCCTCATTCACAGTCAGGGTAGTCGCGTCCACCCTGGCAGACCCCTACGCTGCCGCTTCGGCGGGGCTGGCCTCCCTCAAGGGCCCCCTTCACGGGGGAGCAAACGAGGCCGCCATGGAGATGCTTCTCCGCGTCAGAGACCCCGCGAAGGCTGGGGAGTTCCTACAGGCGGCCTTTAGGGAGAAAAGGAAGATCATGGGGTTCGGGCACAGGGTGTACAAGGAGTTCGACCCCCGAGCCCGACTCTGCAAGGAGTACCTCAGAGAGATGCTCTCGAGGAGAGGGGGGGACGATACTCTCTACCGGCTCTGTGACGCCATGGAGACAGAAATGTGGAAGACAAAACGCATCGCGCCGAATCTCGACTTTTACGCTGCGCCCATATTCTACTCGCTGGGGATCGAAGTCCCGCTGTACACACCCATATTCTCGGCCTGCAGGATTTTCGGTTGGATGGCGCACTACAACGAGCAACTTGAGGACAACAAGCTGATCAGACCCGACTCGACTTACGTGGGCCCATCGGGGCTCAAGTACGTCCCCATCGAGGAGAGGAATCCCTAGGCAGACAGCCTGGCGGCCGCTGCTTCGATGGTAATCCTTCCCGCGAGCACCTGCTTCGCAAGCCCCTCTGCCTTCGACTCCGAAACGCCCGCGAGCCGCTCCATGGCTGCACCCCTCGCAGTCTCTATGATCATTCCCTGAATGCTCTTCAGTCGCAGGCCGGTGTTTCCCGCCAAAAAGGAACAGCGGATAGTCTCAATGGCGTCGTGCAGTTTGTCAATGCCCTCACCAGAAAGGGCGGAGACCTTCAGTACAGGGGGGGACCTGGGACCACCTCTGAAGAGAGAAAGTAGGTTCACCACCATGACGTCCGCACCCTCGAGGTCCGACTTGTTCACCACATAGATGTCACCAATCTCCATCAGACCGGCCTTCGAAACCTGTATGTCGTCCCCGAGCCCCGGCATTAGAACCACCAGTACCGCGTGGGAGACCCCGACGACTTCGATGTCTGATTGTCCGATTCCGACCGTCTCGAGGAGTACGACTTCGTAGCCCGCAGCGTCCATGAGCCTGATTACCTGAGAGGTGGCCCTTGACAGCCCGCCGGTCCACCCCCGAGACGCCATGCTTCGGATGAAGACGTTCAGATCCCCCGCGTGGTCCGACATCCTGATCCTGTCTCCGAGGAGGGCGCCCCCGGTTATCGGACTGGAGGGATCCACCGCGATGACGCTTACCTTCGAACCTGCCCTGCGATACGTCTCGATCAACCTGTCAACCAGGCTGCTCTTGCCGGTCCCGGGGGGGCCTGTTATTCCGACAACGAACGCTCTTCCGGGAGGTCCCATCCGGGCGAGCAGGTTGGAGGCGCCCGCAGGGTCGTTCTCGGCCAATGTGATCCCCTTCGCAAGGGCAATCCTGTCTCCCTTCCGTATCTTCGAAGCCAGCTCCCTGACCTGCAAGTCCGCTCCTCGCCGTCAGCCGACCCCTTTTAATTGGTTGAAGCACTGTTTATCTCTAGGCACTGGCGGCGTTCGTTCAGGTTGCTCAGAGGAGGGAAGGACGCCTACTGGAGAGGGAAGGCCAAAGAGATCGTCGAGGCGAGGGCACGAGCGGGCACCCTCTACGACAGGAAGACTCTGGAGAATATCCGGCAGGGTCTGAAGCAGTGGCAGGAAACGATCTACAACGGTGAAGGAGCGAAGCCGTCCGGGAAATCGGAAGACTTCCAGACCGCATCGGGGATCCCGCTGAAGCCACTCTACACGCCTGGAGACGTTTCGAATTCGGAGTACTCTGATCAGGGTTTTCCGGGCGTCTACCCGTTCCTAAGGGGAGTCTATCCGAACATGTACAGGGGGAGGAAGTGGACTATGAGGATGTTCTCGGGTTTCGGGACCCCCGAGGACACCAACAGGAGGCTCAAGCTCCTGCTCGATCACGGCGAGACAGGCTTGAGCATCGCCTTCGACATGCCGACGCTGTACGGCTACGACTGCGATCACAAGAGGGCCCACGGGGAAGTGGGAAGGTGCGGTGTCAACGTGTCCTCCCTCAGGGACATGGAGGTAATCTTCGACGGGATTCCGCTTGACAGGGTCAGCACCTCGATGACGATCAACGCGCCTGCGACTGTGTTGACGTGTATGTACGCGGGGGTGGCTAAGAAGCAGGGGGTGCCGATGGCGAAGCTGAGAGGGACGGTCCAAGCGGACATGCTCAAGGAGTACATAGCTCAGAAGGAGTGGGTCTACCCCCCCGAGGCCCACCTCAGGCTGATCAGGGACCTGATGGTCTTCTCAACCAGGGAGATGCCTCTTTGGAACTACATCAGCATAAGCGGATATCACATTAGGGAGGCGGGGTCGAGCGCGGTCCAAGAACTTGCTTTTACCCTCGCCGACGGCTTCGGCTACGTGGAGCTCGGCCGCGAGGCAGGGCTGAAGGTCGAACAATTCGCGCCCCGGCTGAGTTTCTTCTTCAACTCGACCATGGACTTCTTTGAGGAGATTGCGAAGTTCAGGGCGGCCAGGAGGATATGGGCGAAGGTCCTCAGCGAGAAGTACGGTGTGAAGGACAAGCGGAGCCTTCTGATGAGGTTCCATACACAGACATCTGGAGTGTCTCTCACCTGGCAGCAGCCGCTGAACAACATCGTCAGGACCGCGATAGAAGCCTTGGCGGGGGTACTGGGCGGGACGCAGTCCCTGCACACAAACTCCTACGACGAAGCCTGGGCGCTCCCGACGGAGCAGGCCGTGGAGGTGGCACTCCGGACGCAGCAGATCATCGCAGAGGAGACAGGATTAGCGAACGTGATCGACCCTCTCGGGGGCTCTTACTACGTAGAATGGCTTACCGATCAGATGGAGGAGGAGGCGTACAAGTACTTCGACAGGATAGAAGCGGCCGGGGGGCTCCTGAAGGCCATAAAGACCGGATACCTGCAGCGGGAGATAGCGGAGAACTCGTACAGACTGTCCAGACGCGTGGAGGAGGGCAAGGACTCTGTGGTGGGGGTCAACAAGTACGCCAAGTCCGAGAAGGTGCCAATCGAGTTTCTGAAGATCAATTTCAAGGCCCAGAAGGCTCAGATAAGAAGGCTCGCTGCCGTGAAGAGCCGGCGGAACAGCACCAGGGTTAGAGCGGCCCTGGCGAAAATGGAGAGGGCGTTTGAAAACGATGATGCAAACACGATCTATCCCATGTTGGAGGCCGTGACCCAGTACGCCACCCTCGGAGAGATCGTCGACGTGGGGCGCAAAATCTATGGGTCCTTCAAAGAACCCTTGCTTCTCTAGTAGCGAAGCACGGAGACAGTCTAATTGGGCAGGGCGAGCTTCGCGCCGGCGCTAGCCGCTAGGGGCAGCCGTGACTCGCACCTCCTCCAGCAAAGGTTTAGAATCCCTCCGAGGCGCGTCGCTGACGGACATGGCGAAGAAGACAGCCGTGGTGCAGAAAAGAATCAGGATTCTGGTCGCCAAGCCCGGGCTCGACGGCCACGATAGAGGGGTACTAGTGCTCGCAAGAGCGTTCAGGGACGCAGGCATGGAGGTGATCTACAGTGGCCTCCTCCCCTCACCGGAACAGGTGGCTCAGATGGCCATTGACGAGGACGTAGACGTCGTCGCGCTGTCGCTTCTCAACGGCGCGCACATGACGGCGTTCCCGAAGGTAAAGAGGCTGCTGGACAGGATGGGAGGAAAGGACATCGTTGTAGTTGGCGGAGGTATAATCCCCGAAGAGGACAAGCCTAAGCTCCTCAGGCTAGGCATCACTGGGCTCTACGGACCGGGGAGCTCCTTCGAAGAGATTGTGGAGCACGTGAGGGGTCGGGTCGCAAAGGAAAGGTGGAGGGAGTAGACCAGTCGTGCTAGAACAAGACGAGTTCATGAACCTGTCAAAGATGAACTTTGACATATCCGAGGAGCAGGCCATGATTCTCGAACAGGTCGACAGGGCTTGCAAGGAATTCCGGCCGATAGAGGACAAGTGCTACCTCGAACACAGGATAAACGACCAGGTGAGGCCCTTCTTCGCAAAGGCCCACATGCTCGGCCTCCCCGTTTCGAGGAAGTACGGCGACGGCCAGGGTGCGGACATGGTGACCTATGCTCTCGCCGTGGAGAGAATCGGTAGGGAGGGCACGGGCCTTAGGACATTCTTTTCTGTTCATATGGCGCTGGGGCAGATGACTATACAGCACTGGGGGACCGAGGAGCAGAAGGCCAGGTTCCTGCCTCCGGCGACAAAAGGGGAAAACATACTCGCCTTCGGGTTGACGGAACCAGGCGCAGGGAGCGATCCCACCGCCCTCACCTCCTACTTCGAAGAAAAGGAAGGGAAGTACCTCCTTACTGGACAGAAGATGTGGATTTCTCTCGGGTCAACCGCCAACAAGATCCTTGTTTTCGCGTACCCGAAGGGGAAGAGGGAGGGGATGTGCGCCTTCTTGATGGACACGTCGACGCCCGGGTACAAGGCGGAGATCATCCCTCACAAGCTTGGGCTCCCTACCGCCGATACTTCGACGGTGTACCTGGACAAAGCTGAGGTCGCGAAGGAGGACATGCTTGGTGCTCCAGGGAAGGGGATGTCTGTCGCACTCTCGGGCCTCATGAATGGGAGGCTGAGTGTGGCGGCGGGGTGCGTCGGGGTGATGCAGGACTGCCTTGACGAGGCTGTCGGCTACGCCGGCGTGCGAGTCCAGCACGGCAAGCTAATCGGCAAACACCAGCTGATTCAACGACACATAGCTATCATGTCAATGAACCTCGATGCGGCGATGCTTCTCCTGCTGAAGGCTGCGTTCATCAAGCAGAAGTACGAGGAGAATCCCCGAAGCACCGAGCTAAGGGACGCCACCGACCTCGCGGTGACCAAAGCGAAATACTTCGCTGCCAACAAGTCCTTCGACTCCGCCAACAGGGCCGTGCAGATATTCGGGGCGAATGGTTATTCTCTGGAGAACAGGCCCGCGAGGCACCTTGCCGACAGCAGGGTCACGATGATATACGAAGGCGCGAATGAGATCCTCGAGCAGAAGATGGCCCTCGGGTCCCTTGGGAAGAGCTTCGAAGCATACTCCTGAGCCGCGGTTCCGTGGTTGAGATGATCGGAAAGAGGGTGATTGCCGCCGTCGCGGTGCTGGCGATCGTCGCCGTCGCATCGCTTGCAGCGTACGAACTGTACTATGCGGGGGGCCTGCCCTGCGGAGCAATTCCAGCGGGGAGTATTGTCAGAACCCAGGCCTCGGAATCCCAGTTCGGAGCTGTGACCGAGTACCAGCTCCCCGGGGTGGACAGGTACCCGAACGCAATTGTTGCAGCCACGGACGGCTCGGTCTGGTTCGCCGAAGACGAGGCGCCGGGGGTTGCACACCTGTATCCGAACAACCGTACGATCGTTCAGTACGCGTGGCCGAATTACCCAACTCCCCAGCCACCGGACTGCTCCTTTTCAGCGTCCGTCTCAGGAATCGCGATCTGGAACGGGAGGGTGTGGGGAGCGGACGAGTACGGAAACGTCATAATCGGGGTAGACCCTTCTGATGGGAAGTCTGTTACGCTGAATACAACGTCGAGTGCGGACTACCCGTACTGGCTCGCCGTTGGGAAGGACGGAGATCTCTGGTTCACGTCAGACAACACCCCGGCGAAGCTCGGCAGGATATTCCCCAACATGTCGATGCAGATAATCAACCTGTCGGGGATGGGAAACGACGAGCCGCTTACCCTCGACTTCGTCAACGCCACCCTGGCATACCTCTCATCCGTGAACATCTCTGAACTTCCGTCGACATCGACCTGCGTCTGCAGCGGTCACATCTACTCCTTCAACCCGACCAACGTCTCCGCTACGATCGCCCCCACGGTCGTCGGCGCGGGGTTCAACCTCATACTGCCAACCGACGCGGCATACTCTGGCGGGAGCCTGTGGGTCGCTCAGCATGACGCGTCGAACGTGGTGAGGTACGACATCGATGCTGGAACATGGACGACGTATCCCACGTCGACAGTTTCCTACGTGCCAATCACGCTCTCTCTTGAGACGGCCGCGGAAGGCGGGGAGGTCTGGTTCAACGAACACTACGCCAACAAGATGGCGGTGATTAATCCGTCGTCCGACATCCTGACAGAGTACAGCGAGTCCACTCCGCCGGCGTCCAACTACACGGAGATCCAGAATGACCTCTCCATCGCGACCGCGGACGGCGGGGCGTGGTTCACATCTCTCTCGGGGAACTACGTTGGATTCGTCAACGGCACATACAATCCTGGTTGGAGAATTGCAGTGGCCGGCGTGGACTCGGCAACCGTCGCCCCGGGGGGGAACGCGTCCTTCGCGATGGCCATCACCGGAAGCTCGTCTACGCCTCTCGGAGTCTCCGTGTCCGACTCCGAGAATCAGACGTCGACCCCCAAGCTCATTCGAATAGTCCCCAGCGCTTCGGCGGTGCCAGCGGGGGGACCGACGGCCTACCAGCTTGGCGTACAGGTCTTCGTGGGGCAGACAGTCCGGCCCGGAGACTACACCCTGGCCGTGACCCTTACGGGAGGCCTGACGCAGCAGACCGCCTACTACTTCATCAAGGTCGGCTAGTCACTCGGAGGCTCGTTTCATCGGAGAAGGGCGAGGGCGAGAAGAAAGGCGGCCGCCGAGAGAACGCTTGCAACGACTCCCTTGAGTATCGCCTCAAGCCTCCTCGCCACGGGAGTGTTCCCGCCTTCTGGCTCCTGCTTCAGGGCTTTGTAGGGCCTCGAGGCGTTTATCTCGACAAAGGCAGTGAAGAACCCGAACAACCCCCCAGCGAGGGCTGGCAGGGTGAATGTGTCGGTCTGAACCACGAACCCGACTAGAACGGGGAGAAGACCCCACGACAAGGAGAACCAGAAGTCAGTATGGAACCTTCCGGAGAAAAGCTCCAGGTTGTAGGCGAGGAGGAAGAAGAGCTCAACAAGCCCGAGGGGAATTAGTAATGGCGCATACGAAGCGGCGAGGTATAGACCGAGGGCGAGGGCGGGAACCATCGCTCCCACCGCCATTACGAGCAGCTGTCTCCTGGACAGAAAAGTACCCCATGGCTTGTTTGGGGACATCGCGTCAAGGGAGTGAGCCGACACGCCGACGGCCAAGAGATAGACCAAGGCCATCTCCACCATTCTATCGTAATGAACCGTTGGGGCCAGGAGAGATCCGACGAGGACGTAGCTCGCGTTCATGAAGGTGTAAGGGTAGAAAGAGAGGCCAACCAGCAGTCGGAGTTTCTTGGGACCCCTTTTAGGAACGAAACCATTCGCCAGATCTTGTTTCAGTCAGGATCTCTCTTCCTCCTCCCTTTCCCGCTGTTCTGTTCCCTTATCAGCGCTACCATTTGGCGCTTTTTGGTCGAGTGTGCGAAACTCTCAGCCCATTGACCGCTGAACTGTTCGCGAACAAGCGAGAACGACATAAAGAGGCTGCACACTTTCTACAGTCGATGCCGAAACCAGACGGGGCAGGCGACGTCGCCCAGGAGCTCTTCCGGGGCCTCGCTGCCTCCTATGACAGGACGGTAGACTATGCCACGTTCTACCAGGACAGATACTGGAAGAGGTGGGTCATCGAGAAGGTCGCTCTGTCGGACGGATCTCTCGTACTGGACATCGGGTGTGGTACCCTCCTTTTCGAGGAGAGACTTCGCCGCTCCGGCTGCAGATTCGTAGGCCTCGACGTGACTCTCGAGATGGCAAGGATGGGCTGGACGAAGGGATTGGCCAACGTATCTCTGGTAATCAACGGCAATGCGGAAACACTGCCCTTCCCAGACGAAACCTTTGACGCAGCCGTTAGCTGCTACGTTCCCAAATACGTGAGCGTGCCAAGACTGGCAGGGGAACTCGCCAGAGTGGTCAGGCGAGGGGCCAGGGTCGTTCTATACGACTTCGCTCGGCCCGGGGGGATATCCGCGCCACTGCTCGAGCCCTACATCCAGGTTGGGCTCCGCGCAATAGGTTTGGCGCTGCGCAAAACAAGGAACGGAGCAGCGTTCGCCTTCGAAAGACTCCCTCAGATTGTCGACGGAACGTCCTGGGACAAGCAAATCGTCGGGGCCATGGAGGAAAGGGGGTTCGAGACGGTAGCGACCTCTCGCCTGACCGCCGGAGCAGTCTTTGCCTACTGCGGCCGGAAGCGGTGAAAAAATGACTGACGCAGGCCGAAGCGATGGACGAATGATTCGGGGCGAGGCTTAAATCCCGAAATGGAGCTCCGCCACTTCATGCAATCCACGCATGGCAGGGACGACCTTGCAGGGCCCGGCATCGGGAGTTACGAAGAAGTTGAGAAGATTCTCCCCACGGGATACAGGTCGCTTCTAGACAGGAAGAAGACCCAGAGAGCGATCTTCGAGGCGAAGGAGTACATCGAGAAGCACCTATGCAGGGAGCTGAATCTGATGATGGTCACGGTACCACTTATCGTCGACGCCGAGAGCGGGATCAACGACATGCTTGACAGAGACGGGTCTCGGACGCCGGTCCAGTTTCACATATCGAATGACTACAACAAGCACCCCGTCGACGCCCAGGTCGTCCAGGCCGCGACGAAGTGGAAGCGCTTCGCCCTGAAGGAGCTGGGCATCGAAATGGGGGAGGGAATATGCACGGACATGAGGGCAGTGAGAAAGGATTACTTCTTGGACCATGACCACAGCGCATACGTGGACCAGTGGGACTGGGAGAGGGTCATCTCCGCCGACCAGAGAAGCCTCCCATATCTGGAACAGACGGTGAAGAAGATCTGGAAGGTCCTGAAGGGGGCGGAGACGCACGTCCACGAGGTCTTCCCGAAGCTGAAGGGGAAGTACCCGGAGATGGCCGACAAGATAGAGTTCTTCCATGCCGAAGAGGTCCTTGAGATGTTCCCCAAGCTCCCCCGGAAGGAGAGGGAGACTGCCCTGCTAAGGGCGCACCCTGCGGTCTTCATCGTCGGAATCGGATGGGTACTGAAAAACGGGTTCCCACACGAAATGAGGGCTGCAGACTACGATGACTGGGTGACCGAGACGAGGACGAAGGACGGGGGGGGTTTCCACGGCCTGAACGGCGACATCCTTGTCTGGAACCCGGTGACCAAGAGGAGGCATGAGCTGAGCTCCATGGGGATCAGGGTGGACGCGGCGAGCCTTCGCAAGCAATTGGAGATAAGCGGTCAGCTCGACTCTCTCAAGTTCGACTACCACAAGGGTATCATGAGCGGCGAGCTCCCGCTCTCGATCGGGGGCGGAATCGGACAGTCGAGGACCCTGATGCTCCTGCTGAAGAAGGCCCATCTCGGGGAGGTAAGCGTCACCGTGTGGCCTAAGATCCTGAAGGACATGTGCGCGAAACGGAACATAGATGTGCTCGAGTGAAACCCTAGAACTGAGCCAGCACCCTTTCGAAGTCCCAACCTGGAATCAGAGGCGCGACCTCTCTGGGTGGGAGCCAGCCGAGCCGTCCTTCCTCGTTAAGCTGGTTCACAACCATGGCCGAGTAGGCGGGCGCGCCGGTGGCGCCAGGAGAGTTGAAGTTAATGATGTGAGCCGAAGATTCACCTTCAAGTAGGATGGCCTCGGGGAGGAATCCGAAGGAGTCGATTACCGAGCTCCTCACCCCGAACACCGCCCTCCTGTTGAGCATCCCTGCGTTCAGTGATGGGACGAACTTCCGGACCCTGTTGCACATGGCCTTCTTCGACAGGGAACTCCTCCACTCCCCTGCAACCAGAGACACGAAGTCTCTGTTCATCAGGAGCCTCCCCTTCGGCAGAACGGGCCTATCTATGAACGCGGCGAGCTTCGAGAGCCCTATCCCCGAATAGACGTAGGGACCCGGAACAATTACCGCGTTCGGGCCGATCTGCCTGGTACCGTCTGCACGGACCACGAAGTGCGGGTCGAGGAACGGGTATTGAGGGAACTTGGGTGGACGGTAAATGTTCGATGCGACCTTTGACGCGAAAGGTTCGTCCACAACCCAGTATTCCCCCCTGAAGTTGAGGGATGCGTACTGCTTCGCGAGTCCGCAATAATGGGCAATCTTCAGGGACCCACCCCCCGCGGCGTTGATGAGGAGCCGGGAGCGGAATGCGTCAGGTCCTGAACTTGACATACATTCTGTGTTCGCTAACCCGTTCCTCTCTTCGATCTTCGCAACACTGTGGCCCCCGAAAAAACTCACCCCTCTCGAAGAAAGATGCCTCCACAGGTATCGCGTGAAGACCCCGAAGTCGACCGAAACGTCAGTCTTCGAGACGAGCGCCGCTCGGCAATTCACCTCAGGTTCAAGTTCCCGCACCGCCCTCCCGTCGAGCAGGTCGAGCTCGTTCCCTCCCATACCGTTCTCCACTCCCCAGCGTTTGTATTTCTCCAGTGTACCGACCTCATTCTCCTCTGCTGCCACATTGAACGTCCCTATGGGTCTCCAAGGGAGTCCCTCCTTCCTTGCCAGACTCTCCCACATCGGGTGGGAGATTAGCGAAGTCCGGGCGAAGATCCGCTTCTTCACGGGGTCCAGATAGAACGGCCTGTGGATGACCCCTGTGTTGCGCGTGGAGGTGTGTGCTGCGGCTACCTGCGCCGTGTCAAGGAGCGCTATTCTGCACTCGTAGAGGGACGAGAGCCAGTAGCTAATTGTGACACCGAGGACCCCCGCTCCGACCACCACAATGTCGAAATCAGCCTGCCTTTCCATCGACCCTGGGGCGGGCTTAGGGGCGTTTTACGTCCTTATCCTAAATGCCCTTCAGGTATCCGTTTGCTTCGAGCCATTCCATGTGCGCCCTGATATACCTCCAGATGATGTCCGCTTTGCTGTTGTCAAAGTCCCAGGGGGCTACGAGAACGACGTCCCCCTCCCTGATCCACATTCTCCGCTTCAGCTTCCCTCTTATCCTGCACTGACGGGTAACTCCGTCAGCGCACTTCACAATCACCTGGTCCCCGCCAGTCATCTTGATGGCCCTTCCTAGAATCTCCCCCTGCTGGGGCATCACGAGCTCCTTCAGATTGGCTTCGCTGAGGACTTTTCTCTTTCCCAACGCGTTTCACCCTTCGCCCGAATAACGTGCATATTAAGGGCTCGGAGACGCGCACACCAGCGCACTCATCTATATCTTTGGAAGTGACGGGGGTTGCCCCTTCGCCTTTCCCTCCCTCCGTGGCGCCAAGGTCTGGGGCCGCGCGAGGAGAGAGTCGGAGTCTTCGGGGCTCTCGAGTCCTCTTCCCGAAGGGGCTTGATGGGTGCCCTGGCAAGCGCTACTATGCGGGCGAAGTCCGCGCTTTCCTCCCGGCTGACGAAAGTGTAGGACCTGCCGACATCCCCTGCCCTAGCGGTCCTCCCTACCCTGTGGAAGTAGACGGTCGGGTCTTCCGGAACGTCGAAGTTGATGACGCAGTCGACCTGTCTCACGTCGATTCCCCTGCTTGCCACGTCCGTGGCCACGAGCACGTCTGCCCTCCCCGACCTGAAGAGCGCCATCGAGTGGTCACGTTGTTTCTGGCTCAGGTCCCCGTGCAGAGAAACGACGCTCATGAACCTCCTCTCCAGTTCCCTGGCCAGCCTTATGGTGCCGTGCCTCGTCCTGCAAAAAACGACTGCGCTCTTCCTATTCTCCTTCCTTAGGATGTCCAGCAGAAGCTCCAACTTCTGGTCCCTCTCCACACGGGCGTAGAACTGTTCCAGAGTTTCCGCCGACGGCTCGTTTTCGTCGACCAGGATTTTCACCGCGTCGGACATGTACCTATGGGAGAGTTGCACGATGGACGTGGGCATTGTTGCCGAGAACAGGCTCATCTGTCTTCCCGGCGGGGTCTTGTCGAGGATGTAGTCGACGTCGTCAATGAAGCCCATGTCAAGCATTACGTCTGCTTCATCCAATACGACGAAGCGCACCGCGTCTAGCCTCAGAGTCCCGCGCCTGATGTGGTCAATCGTCCTCCCCGGGGTACCGACAACGACGTGGGCCCCGCGCCGAAGGGCGTCGAGCTGAACGTTCATCGACTGGCCGCCGTAGATCGTGACTATGCTCACTCTCGTGTAGGAGGCTATCTTCTGTAGTTCGAGCGTGATTTGTACCGCAAGCTCCCTGGTAGGGGAGAGGACGAGCCCCTGGACCCAGGGCTGGTTCTCGTCCACAGCCTGAATCAGAGGAATGCCGAAGGCGAGTGTCTTCCCAGAACCCGCTTTGGCTTGGCCAATGATGTTTCTTCCCTCCAGCAGAGGACCTATGGCCTCCGCCTGTATAGGAAAGGGCCTCCTATACCCAGCGGCGTCAACGCCCTTCTTGACCACTGGCTTAATCCTCAGTTCGTCGAAGCTCTCCAGGGTCAAGCCTCCTCGAACCGACGCCGTCGCTCTCCCCTGCGGAATAGTGCTGATTTCAAGCGATTGAACAGGCAGAGGGCGCGCGCGTTTGTGGCGTATATAAGACCCGAGTGGAGAGTGGGAAACACCTCTCGATCCGAGACTCAATCGGGCGTTCTCATTTGTCTAGACGCCATTCCTCCGAAAGAAGCAGCTGCTTTCCGGAAGTGAGGCCCGCTACGTTCACACCGTGAGGTGCCTATTCAACTTCAGGAGACCCGGCGGCCGAAACATGCATTCTCCGTATCGCAACCCTCGAAGCGATGGGGGAGATAATGGTGGTGATTATTCCGACTGCTATGACTATGGAGAAGATTGTTTGATTAATCAGTCCCAGCTGGTACGCCGTCGCGGCTATGACGAGCTCCACGAATCCTCGAGAGTTCATCAGGAAGCCAATCGTCGCACTTTCCGAGGATCTGAACCGACCGAGCGCAGCCCCAACATAGCCGCCGACGAACTTGCTCGCCACAGCGAAAACAAGGAGGGCGACAACGAAGAGGGACATCCCGCTTATGGAGGAGAGGATGAATTCAGTCCCTATGAAAGTAAACGCAACTGGGCCGAAGAAGCCGAACGTGGTCCCCCGGATGACTTCCACTGCCTTTTCCAGCTTATCTTCGGTTGCAAGCTCGTTGAGGAGGAGCCCCGAGAAGAACGCACCCACCACCAACTGCAGCCCCGCCAGCTCGGCCAACAATGATATCCCTGCCGCTGAGACAAGGAGCATCGCAAAGTAGGAGCCGGGGGTTCGCAACCTCCCTGCGAGTCCTTCGGTCCATTCACGGGAGCGCCGAATGTTCTTTCGAATAATGTGTTCCAGGGCCATCACCGCGCCAAGGAATGCTGCCACCTTGACTAGGGCCACGGCGACGTTCGCGAAGTCGGCCGCTGGGTCGCTCCCGCCGAACTGTTGGATGATTCCCAGCGCCACGAAGGAAATCACGTCGTCGACTACTCCGGCGGCTATTACCGTTGCCCCGAGCTCCGTGTTCAGCAGGCCGAGCTCCATCAGTATGATTGCGTTGACGGGAACGGCGGTTATGGAAACAGTCAGGCCCACCGAGAGCGAGCTGATCCACCCCACTCCGAATGCCTGGGCGATCTCATAGCCTGCGATGAAGGGGATGACGAATGAGATTGATGACACTAGCATCCCGCGCCGGCCGGCGGCGATTATCCTGGCCGGTTCGACGGCGAGGCCCGTCAGCAGCATTATGAAGAAGAGGGCGACGTTCTCCGTCGTGGCCAGGTCAGCGGTCGGCTGGACCAAGTTCAGCAATGAGGGTCCAATGAGAACCCCTGCAAGAAGCTGACCCACGAGGGCGGGCTGCCCAAACCTTTGGAGCAACTCCCCCAGCAGCCAAGCGCTGGCAAGCATCAGGAAAATGGCTAGGAAGAACTCCACCACGGGGAAACTCACCTGCAACCGTCACTGGCAGCCAAACGAGACGGCGAAAACGGGGTTCTGCACGTAATAAGAAAAATGAATGTAGAATCCGGTTTGCAGATGGACTTACTAGTGGCTGCCGGCGACAGTCGCCTGTTCGAGCCAGTGTCGGGCAAACGGTAGTCTCGTGACGGTCCCTAGCGTGAGGAGCAGGTACTCTGGCCGGGCGTAACCGATGAATTGTAAGCGGCCTAATTCGAAAGACCATATCGGCCGTACGATTAACCCAAGCGGCAGGCTTATCCGCGTCCTGTCAGCGAGCCGACCTATGATAAACGGCATCGTAGACGTGGCCATCGTTGTCTCGGACTCGAAGAAGGCCTTGAAGTGGTACACCGAAGTGCTGGGGCTGGAGCCCAGGGACACACATGGGCACTGGATTACAGTCGCCCCCAAGGGTTCGAAGACAGTGCTCCACCTGTGCCAAAGCAAGAACCTTGAGAAGGGGAATACAGGTATCGCGCTGTCCACCAAGGACATCGCAAAAACCTACGAAGAACTCAGAGCCAAGGGGGTGAAGTTCCCCCACCCACCCAAGGACGAAGGATGGGGGGTGTTCGCCCAGTTCGAAGACCCTGACGGGAACATCATCTGGCTAAACCCTGCCTAAGCGAACCTGGAACCAAGGATCTGGATGCAGGGCGCCATCCATGCACAGGTGGCGCCATGGCCGAGCTTAACCCACGAATGTTAAGCGCGCCAACTGAGGGGTCATGCGGTCGCGTCTCGCCCGGATCAGGCCCTGAACACACGACCGTGGGTCAGTCTGAGGCGGAGCCTCTTTCTACAGTGAAAGCGATTCTTACAAGGGCTCGGTATTCAACAATCCTGTTCCTTTGCACTTTGCCTGTGTAGGCCACCACATGAACACTCGTGATGTTTCTGACCGTCTTGGCCGCTTCTTTCACCGCGCTTCCAACTGCTTCCTCCCAGCCCCTGGGCGAACTTCCTACCAATTCAATTATTTTTTTGACTGGCATTCCACTCACTCGCGAAGGAACCTGTCGTGTTATTTACGGATTGTAGAGTGCTCGCCGAATGAAGGTATCCCCCCTTCGGCCTCACAACGCGAACGGGTATGGATATCGGGCGCTGTCAATGCATAGGTGGCGCCCTGGCCGGGATTTTCGTCGGTGCGATTTCGAACCCGGGTCGCTGCCGTTCTGCCAATCAGTGGTTTGTTGACAGGGCAGCATACTGACCTTTGTATGGGCGTGACCCGCTATACGACCAGGGCACCTGTGAAGGCCGGAACTCTGGGGTGTTTTAAGCAATCACATGCGCATGTAGTAATTGTCCTGTCCTGGTGGCAGAGGCCGCGTCTCGTGCCTGTGTGACTTGCCACATCGCTCGATGTGGCGCCTATACTTCTTAGGGCTGATGAGTTTCCCACACTTCGGACAGGTCGGCACATCGTGAACGAGGCACCTCCCGATAGAAAGGCATTTTTCCCAGCTGGTAGGATCTGGTCAGGCTCAACATGAGCGAGCTCAGAAGATGCGACTGGGCGAGCCTTCAGGATCCCCTCTACAGGCAGTACCATGACACGGAGTGGGGAGTCCCAGTACACGATGACAGAACAATATTCGAATTCCTCGTGCTCGAGGGCGCTCAGGCAGGACTGAGCTGGGGGACTATTCTCAGGAAACGGGAGAACTTCAGGCGCGCCTTCGAGGAGTTCGACCCGGTCAAGGTGGCCCGGTTCGACGGTCGGGCCGTCCGAAGACTCCTCCAGAACCCAGGCATCATCCGGAACAGGCTGAAAATCAACTCGGCTATCCAGAACGCCAAGGCCTTCATCGGGGTGCAGAGAGAATTCGGGAGCTTCGACTCTTACATCTGGACCTTCGTGGGAGGTATGCCGAGAGTGAACAAGTGGAAGAAACTGCGGGATATCCCGGCGGCCACCCCAGAGTCAGAGGCCATGAGCAAGGACCTGGTTCGCCGAGGTTTTAGATTCGTGGGGCCTACAATTTGTTACGCACATATGCAGGCCACAGGAATGGTGAACGACCACCTCGTCTCCTGCTTTCGGCACAGAGAGCTCGCGGGCCCTTAGCCTCTGATAAGCCCTAGATCCTTCAGGCCCCTGATAGTCCTGTCTGCGTTCGCTCCATCCAATGGAAGGAATGGTGGCCGGGGAACCCCGCAATCCATCCCCCTTTCGCGGAGGATAGAGTAGTAGGCTGCTATGGGGCTTGGCTTGGTCAGTTCCTTCACCTTCAGTATCGTTTTCTGGGCCGCTATGGCCGCCCTGTGGTCCCCCTTCCTTTCTGCCGCAACCATGGACTTGAACAGCTCCGGGAGAGCACTTGCTCCGCCTGAAACCAAACCGTCGGCCCCGGCCATGATTGCAAACAGCCCATACTCCTCGGTGCCGTTCATCACAACGAAGTCTTCGGGGACTGCTCCGATCAAGTCTTCTAGCTGCAGGAGATTCTGGGAAGAGTCCTTGATCCCTTGGATGGTTCCATCCCTCGCCATCAGGGCAACCGTTGCGGGCAGGAGGTTGTTTCCCGTGAACTGAGGGATGTTGTAGGCAAGGACTGGTATGCCCACTCCCCCCTTGATTGCTTCGAAGTGTTTGAAAACTGCCTTGTCACCGGGCTTATAGTAGAACGGCGTGAGGCTAGCGACGGCGTATGCCCCGATTTTCTCTGCGTGCTTCGCCAGCTCGACGGTGGACCCAGTGTCGACACACCCTACTTGGACCACCACAGGCACCCTCCCGTGGGCAGCCCTGACCACCGTTTCCGCTACCTGCTTCCTCTCGGAGAGGCTCAGCATCGGCCCCAGACCGGTACTGCCACATGGATAGATGCCGTCCGCTCCTCCGGAAATCTGGAACCTAACGAGGTCAGAGAGGCGCTCTACGTCGACTCTGCCTTTGCCGTCGAAGGGGGTGATGAGCGCCGTGAACAGACCGCCTATCCTGGAGGCTTTCTTCCTGACCAATACAAACGACCTCCTCGACCCGAGAGTCTTATCTTTGCCGCTGTGCACTCCCTTGAATCTTCTCAAGGGCCTCCTCTGTGGCTTTCCCTATGCGGGCCCCAAGTTCTTCGAACCTCCTCTCCTCTCCCTCCTTCAGGTCAGCGCCGACTATCTTGCCCCCATCCTTCCGTGAGATGACGATCGCCGATTGCCTGTCGGCAATCATGTGCAGGCCACTGTCGTCGAGCGCATGCTCGATGTACTTGGCTGCGCTTCCCGAAAACCTGGAATCCAGTTTGGTGTCGAATGCAAACCCGAACTTCCCTCCCACGTTGAAGTTTCCAATGCCACGCAGGAAATCCTTCACTTCCCTGGTGGCCGTGAGCACCTCGGTGGGCCCACCCAGGCAGATTAGGTCGTAATCCCGCAGCGAGTTGGGGGTAATGTCGCTTGTCCGGGCGCAAACTGTCTCAATCCCGGCCCCTTTCAATCCACGTTCGAAGGCTCTTGCCACAATCTCGGTTGTGCCGAATCGAGTTGCGAACAAAACCGCGGCGCTCCCCTTTCTCCCGTTTTCGATGGTCGACATCGACCAACATGACTGGGTTCGAATTAAAAGCCGTGGCGACGATTCCCAAGTCTGAGAAGCCCAGAAGGGATCCCCTGTCAATCTGACCCTTCGGGTCGGCCGACTACTTGGAAACTTGCAATCGAAGTCCTATTAGACTGCCTGGTCTGTTTCGGTTCGCCTGCTTGCTTCCTGCGTCTGCCACCTCTTGCCGCGCGCGGCCTGCTGCACGGATTCGATTATCTGAGCGTACCCGGTGCACCTGCAGATGTTCCCTGAAATCCCCCTCCTGATCTCCTCCTCTGTCGGGTGAGGATTCTCCTTTAGCAAGGCATAGGCAGACATCAGCATCCCAGGGGTACAGAAGCCACACTGAAGCCCGTGTTTGGCGAGAAATGCCTCCTGAACAGAGTGCAGTTTGTCTCCCTCGGACAGACCCTCCACCGTCAGTATTTCTCTGCGGTCCGCCTGGACCGCGAGAACCGTGCACGCCTTTACCGCCTTCCCGTCCATCAGGACGGCGCAGGAGCTGCAGTTTGAGGTGTCGCAGCCGACGTGCGTGCCCGTGAGCCCCAGGTCCTCCCTGAT
>Ga0187770_10000118_pt1 | contig 35414 bp, 23 predicted proteins | sample 0116_SJ02_MP02_2_FD_133154 | JGI IMG/M metagenome (GOLD analysis project Ga0187770, IMG submission 133154) | Tropical peat soil microbial communities from peatlands in Department of Meta, Colombia - 0116_SJ02_MP02_20_MG | ecosystem: Environmental > Terrestrial > Soil > Wetlands > Peat | place...
ACCGCGAGATTCCGTATTGGTTTGGCACGAATCGGTGTGAACTGACGGTGCTCGGCGGTGTGATCGCACCGCGCGAAAGAATCTCTTGATCGCCCGAAGCTTTTTATTCCTGGAGCGATCCCCAAGGCGGGGCGCGAGGCCATCAGGGGCTAAAGCCCAATTTCCTTCGAGAGTCATAGCGGCACGGCTGAAGCCGTGCCCTTCCCAGTCACCCACGCATCCAAATTGTGATGGCCGCACATCAGCAACACCGGGCCGGCCTACGGCATCACCGGCAGCACCAAGCGCGACGGCAGATCTGCAGAGCAGTAAATGCGCTGCGTGGCGGGCACGAAATCTGCAGCAACCGCCTTATAGATGCTGGACACAAACTTCTGCGGGTTGCGGTCAATCAGGGGGAACCAGGTCGATTGAATCTGCACCATGATGCGGTGGCCCTTGAGAAAAACGTGGTCGTGATCGCGCAGGGGGACGTTCCACTCGATCGGCTGGTTGGCCGTGAGCGGATGCGGCTTCTCATAGCTCTCGAGATAGCGGCCGCGGCGCACCTCCATGGCAATCGGCAACTCGTAGCCGTTCAATGACTGAGCGTACTGCCCGGGCTTTGGGCCTTCCTCAGGATTCCATTCGTTTTTCTGCGCGTCCTGCGGATACACGTCAATCAGCTTCACTACAAAATCGCTGTCCGTGCCGGAAGTCGAAGCGAAAAGAGTTGCCGCAAGCTGGCCAGTCACGGTCAGATCATGATCGAGGGACTCGCTGACAAAGGTGAGAACGTCGGGCCGATTCTCGACGAAGCGCTGATCCGCGACCTCCCACGTGCGCCAGTCGCCGGCAGGATATGTCGGCGAAATCGGACGCTGGCGATACGGAACAGGATTGGCCGGATCAGAAACGTACTCGCGATAGGCCTTCCCTGTCGCATCCGGCGCCGTGAACGAGAGTGTGCCATCACTGTGCAAGTAAAGCTTGGTTGGCTTCGCTTCTTTCGGCGGCCACACGGCGTAAGTGTGCCAGGTGTTCGATCCCGTCTGAAATGTGTTGGCCTGCCACGTGGGTTTCTGGCCCACGCCGTGGAGGTAGTAGCGGAAAAACGGCGCTTCGATAGTCTCGCGGTATTCGCGCGCGGTCTCGTGTCCGCCGAATGGAATCAGGCCGATGCTGTCGGCTTTCGGCGTTCGCCATTGGCCGTGAAACCATGGGCCGGCCACCATGAAATTCGTATGCTCCGGATCGTTCTCTTCAGCGTGGCGAAAAATCTCCCAGGGCCCCCAGGGGTCTTCCTGATCCCAGAATCCGGCAACGTTCAGGTTGGGCACGGTTGAGGCGTGAAGCTGGTTCACCCACGCCTCCTTCTTCCAGAAGTCGTCGTAATCGGGATGGTCGATCGTCGAATTCCAGTAAGGGATCGAGCCGTGAAGATATTTCGCGTTGATGTTCGACAGCGGGCCCAGGTCGAGATACCACTCATACGTGTCGTAGGTTTCGAAATCGAAATGCGTGTTCTTGTTCTTGTCCGACTGTTCCATCACGGCGTACTCGAAGTCATAGCTTTCTCGTAGCGCTCCGTAGCGGTGGTCGTCGTCGTTCATCCACTGATCGACAGGTGACGCCTGTTCGCTGATTGCCTTCAGAGCCGGGTGTGGATGCAGCAGGGTAAGAGCCGTGGTGAGTCCGTCGTACGAAACGCCCATCATCCCAACCTTGCCGTTATTGTCGGGAACGTGTTTCACGAGCCAGTCGATCGAGTCGTAGGCATCGGTGGTTTCGTTGGTGGCTTTGGGGTCCTTCAAATCGACCTGCGAGGACAGATTGAACACGCCTTCGGACTTGAAGCGGCCGCGCAGATTCTGGATGACGAAGATATAGCCATCCTGCGCCAGCTCCTTGGTCGAGGCGGGCATTTGCTCGGGCGGCTTTTCGGGAACGCCGTAAGGCGTGCGGCGAAACAGGATGGGTAGCGGCTCTTTCTGTTCCAGCGGCGTGATGATCACGGTCTGCAGGTGCACTCCGTCGCGGACGGGAATCATGACCTCGTGAAGCTTGAACAGCGGCTTGGGCTCGGGCTGCGGCGCTTCCTGCGCTAGCGTGGAGGCTTTGCCAAAGAAAATTGCGGCGATTGCAAAGAACGAGAGCAGAAGACGGTGGACAGCAGTCGGACGCACCAAGGAAAATTTCCCCCGAAAAGGTGATGACGGCAGAGGGCGCAGTATACCAATGCGGACGGCTGAACGGAAACCGGCTGCTAGCCGTCCGAAATGAAACGCTAAAACACACGTCCGATTGAGAAGTTCACGCGGCTCTCACCCGTCGGGCTGACGCTGCCCGCCAGAGTGATGGGGCCGACAATGGTGTCCGCGATCACGCCGAGGTTGAACGTGCCGCGCACAACCACCGGGCCAACGTTCTGCGCGCTCGTGCCAAAGGCAGTGCCCGCTTCATACCACCCGCCCCAGTAGATCCGGTTGCCGATGAGTTGCGGCAGGCGATAAAGTTCGCGGCGAAAGCCCAGCGCAGAATAGGCGTAGTGATTGCCTAAGAACTCTTGCGGAAGATAGGCGCCAAGGCGAAACGGTCCGCCCAGGGCAAAAATCTGGAATGGTCCGGCCGCGCCACGAAATGTAGTTCCACCCGCGGTGAGAAGAAACAGCGATGTCGCGGAACCGACTGGGAAGAAAGTGGATGTGCTGACATCCAGTTGCCCGATGGGATGAGCCAGGTCCGGGCTCTGCAGAACGCGCGAGAGCTGGGCGAAGAAGCGGGTGCCGTCGCTTGGAACCGAAGGACTGTCTTGCCCATCCCAAACGAAACGCGCGCGGAGTTCTCCAGTGCTGCCACTGACAATCGGCAGGCCGGCACTGCCCACCAGAGGATCCAGTTTGCCGTCGAAGATTTCGTAGCCGACGCGGAACTCACTGCGGCGTCCGGAATTGTAGCCCAGGTCAAATCCGCCGCCGGCGCGCTCGTCGCCAAAGATAGCGACGCGCGTTTGACCGTTGAACGAGTTGCGCGCGAGCTTCGAAGCAAAGGCGTAGGGCGCCACGAAGAACCGGGAACCGGCGATTGGCTGGTAGAACTCCGTTGCCGCCAGATTGCTGGAGCCGAACAAGAGATCGCTTCGCCATTCGCCACCGCGGTCGGCGAAGTCCATGAATGTGATGCGCGCACCTGCCGAGAAATCGAACGCCGCCACTCCCGAGCCGTCGACGTTGACAGCTAGATCCACAAACGGCGGCCCGTAAGATTTCTCGTGCGCAGTTACGCGGAGGGCCGGAACTCCATTCTGCGTAAATCCCTCATAGCCCAGCCGGTCAAATTGCCCTTCGCCGGCGATCTGGGTCAACTGCTGATCAAGCCGTGGAAGACTAAGTGGAGTGTTCACATCCTTTTTGCTCAGGTGATGTTCGATTCTGCGATCGGTACCAGGATCGGCCCCGGTCACTTCGATGGCGGCCACTTGTTTCGGTGCCGGATGCTTGCGAGCTGCGCGAGCCACGAGGTACTGATGCCACTCTTCGGGATCCTGAATGGCATAGGGCAGCAGCACGGAAGATTCCCCTGCGGCGGTGTTGTAGCCGAGCTGAATGAGTTCGCTGGTGCGGGAATAGTCGTTGATCGAGAACCCTCGCATATCTACGGTTACTTTGGCCTGAGCGAGCGCCAAAGAGCGGCGTTCATTCTGCGTGATCATCACGTCGACGGCTCGCGAGAGCATGCCGGTGATCGTTTCCAGTTGAGCGGGGTCCCCGGCCGGTGTGCGCAATTCGACCGCGATCACGGCGTCGGCATTCATGGCGTGCACGGTCTCGACGGGAATGTTCTGCACCATGCCGCCGTCGGCAAGAATACGGCCGCCCATTTCCACTGGCGTAAATACGCCCGGGATCGCCATGGAAGCGCGCACGGACTGCGCCAGCGAACCGGAACTGAGCACGACGCCTTCGCCACTGATCATGTCCGTCGCGACGCAGCGGAACGGAATCGGCAGGTCATCGAAGCTGGCGATGCCGGACTCAGGAAACGCGATTTGATCAAGCAAAAGCCCCACGCCGTGACCCGGATTGAAGCCATTGGGGCCATTCAGACCGTGTTTCAGACCCAACGGGGCCTCGATGAGAAATTCACGCCGGTCCTGTTTGCGGCGATAGGAAAGTTGGGCATAGGTCGGCTCGGGAAGAAAAGCCTCATCCCAGTCGATCTTCAGCGCAAAGTCCTGAATCTCCGTCGGCGACATGCCACTGGCGTACATCGACGCGATGATCGCCCCCATGCTGGTTCCGGCGATGCGATCCACCGGAATGTGATGCTCCTCCATCCATTGGATCACGCCAATTTCCGCCAGTCCCAGCGCTCCACCACCACTCAGCGCCAACCCAATTGTTGGGCGCTTGGCGGCAACGGACGCCCCCGTGGCGACTGCAGCCGGCGCAGGGGGAGTGTCTTGCGCTTTGAAGGCGGTCGGAGTCATGACGCTGATGAAAGAAAGGGCTGCGATGGTAAGGAACGGAAAGCGATAGGACATGGTCGTGTGCTCCTAAGCTGAAAAATCGTCGCTGGTCCGCAACGCCACCACGAAATCAAGGAAGAAATAAAGGTTAGCAGGTTCGAAGACGAGATAAGGCAGGCAGAATCGAGGATGGCACGTCGAGCTGAACAGCTGGTCGGGCGACTCTAGGAAAATGTCGGAAGCTTCACCAGATCGTCCTTGGGCACAGACTCGAGCGGTTGGCCGGCCTTGCGCCACGCGGTGAGCCCGCCAACGATCACAAACGTGTTGAACCCTTTTTCGCGCAGCAGATGCGCCACCCGGGCGCTGGTCGCTTCGCGCGCTCAAGTACAGTAGAGATAAATGTCCTTGTCCCTGGGAAGGCTCTTGATTTCCTCCTCCAGATTATTCGGCTCGATGCGAATGGAGCCTTGAATGCGCTCGGCGCCCCTGTCGTAATAACCGTGGCTGCGCACATCCGCAATCTGGATGTGAACCGCCTCTCCCGCGGCCAGGCGCGCGCTTAATTCCTCAACCTGTACGCGCGGCACAACGTCGTATTTCCGATACTTCGCCACCTGAACAAAGCGATACGCCACATACACAGCAAGCGCAACGATGACGATCACTTCCATGGCGCGGCCGGCGGCGTGGAAGCCACGCAGCGTCGCGGTGAGGAAATCACGCGACAGATATCCCACGAGAAGGTATGACGTCGAATACAGCAAGGCGCCCGCGAAGTCCAGACTGAGGAATTGGCCGAACCGCATTTTCATGCTGCCGGCCAGCGGCGCGGCCATACTATTGACGCCCGGAATGAACTTCGCAATCACGAGGGTTATTTTCCCGCGTTTGTAGAAAGACTCGGCAGAACGCAGGATGCAGCTCTCCGGATTCATGGAAAGACGGCAAAGGAAGCCTAGCAGGGCCCACCCGGTGTAGCGGCCGAACCAGAACATGGCACCATCGCCGAGCAGAAGGGCCAGCGTGGCGACCAGGATTACCGCGGGGGCTGATAAAACGTGAGCAGCGCTGGCCGATCCTGCGACTACGAGCGCAATGGCGGCGGGCACGGGAAATCCCACTGCTTCGGCCAGGAGAGTGCAGAACGTGAGCGCATAGCCGTGGCGGGCCATCAACAAGAGCAAGTCCGTCATAGATGAGGAGATTTTGAGTGCCCCAGCGCTTGTAGTGCACGAATTTGATTCTTACGGACGCGGAAAAGCTTCAATATAAACAAAGCCGGGCGCGTCCGAAGGACTGTGCCCGGCTTTATTGTACGGAGAGTGCGTCTCTCAGGAGGACCATCCCCGTCCAAGGTGAGCAAGACGGCGGCGTACACTCGAAGTCTCTCCGGCCCAGTTGGGGCCGGCGCGTCGAAGAACCAGGGCGCCTTTCGTCTAAAGCTTCGACTGAAGCCGCCGTCTTTCGTTGACGAGCCCATCCACCGCGAATAGCTTCCTCGGCGACCTGCCTTTCTCAGGTGCCGGGGTGAGATTTTCGGGGTTTGTGTATGACACGCCCCGTCGCATGCCAGTGCGTCTCGTTAGCCTTCCGCCCTGGTAGATAGTCCCAGCAACTGCGCGTATTCTCGGAAGGCTGGGGAAGAAAGTCTGTGGCACAGGTCACAGAGCGCGGTGACCCCGATCAATCGATCTCCGAGACTGTTTCTGTGCTTCGGCTCACAGGTGGAAAATAGACTCTAGCGGCAGCCGGTTGGCCGGATTTTGTTGCAGAGGATTCGCAGCGATCAGGCTGCAACGGCTACTTCTCTCTGGCCACCACAAATTCCGGGGCCCATAGGAGCGCGCGCTTGATCTCCGAATCGGGGAAGGGGCAAATGGACTGGCGTGCAGATTCGGCATAGTCCGCAGCCCGCGCGCTTGCGGCTTCGAGCGATCCGTAGCGCCGGAGAATATCGAGAATGTCCGCATGGGTCGTGCCGTTGAAGGCGCGATCACGCAGAACGGCCTCAATCTTGGCCTGCTCTTGCGCGGTGCACCGCTCCAGCGCATGGATCACCGCCATAGTGGCCTTCCCCTCCCGCAGGTCGCTGGCCACGGGCTTGCCCAGCACGTCTTCGGACGCGGTCAGATCGAGCACATCGTCGACGATTTGAAAAGCCATGCCAAGGTCGTGTCCGTACTTGGCGAGCGCGGCTTCCTGCTCTGCGCTGGCGCCGGCCAGAATCGCTCCCAGACGCATGCACACTGAGAAAAGGCAGGCCGTCTTGCGATAGATGAGGTCGAAATATTCATCCTGCGTGATCAGCTTGCCCAGTTTCTCCATCTGCAGCAATTCGCCCTCGACCATTTGCTGCGTAAGCTCGATCAGCGTGTCGAGAATGCGGAAGTTGCGCTCCTGCACCGCAATCTTGAACGCCTGCATGTAGAGCCAGTCGCCCGCCAGCACGCACTTCGAGTTGCCCCACTGCGTGTTGGCCGCGGGCCGGCCGCGCCGGGTGCTGGCCTCGTCGATGATGTCGTCGTGCACCAGCGTCGCGGTGTGGATGATCTCGACCACTGCGCCCAGCCGCACTGCGCCACGTCCCTGGTAGCCAAACAATTTTGCGGAGAGAAACAGCAGTGCCGGGCGGATTCTCTTGCCTCCGCCATTCCTCAGGTATTCGCCGATCTCGGTGATGGCTTGAACGGGAGAGACCGTGTCCTCGCCGAATTCGCTCTCCAGTGCGACGAGGTCGTCCCGCAGCAGATCGAAGATTTCTTTTCCGTTAATGGTGGCGGGCGCGCTCAAGAATCAGACCTCGGGCCTCGGACCTCAGCCCTCAGACCGCTCGAGACTTGCCGAAGTCTGAGGCCTGACGTCTGAGGTCGTTTTAGTTCGTTCGGTAGTTCGTGAACTGCATGTCAATGCCAAAATCTTTTGAGCGTAGGAGCGCAATGATTTCCTGTAACGTGTCGCGATCCTTGCCGCTCACGCGCACCAGATCTCCCTGAATGGAAGCCTGTGCTTTCTTCTTCGAGTCTTTGACCGTCTTCACAATCTCTCTAGCTTTCTCAATCGGAATGCCCTGCTGCATGGTGATGCGACGCTTAGCAGTCCCGCCGGCGGCAGGTTCGACCGCACCATAAGTCAGGCCTTTGAGCGGAACTCCGCGCTTCACTAGTTTCTGCTGCAGAACGTCGTTGACCGCTTTCAGCTTGTACTCGTCGGCGGAATGCAAAACGATGGCGTCCTTCTCCAGTTCGATGTTCGACTTCGAGTCTTTCAGATCGAAGCGGGTGTGAATCTCCTTGAGCGCCTGCTGAATAGCGTTGGAGACCTCCTGCAGATCGATCTTGCTGACGACATCGAAACTGTTATCGGGCATACATTTCTAATCTTTCTGAAACAATGGAATCTTAACAGGAGATTAACAGAAACGGTCCGTCAGCGCGGGGAAACTTTGCTTTCAACCGTTTCAGCAATTTTGAAAAAATTGTAGAAATTGCGGGAGGTGCGCTCGCCGATCTCTTCCATCGATAACCCGCGCAACTCGCCCAATCTGCGGGCAGTCTCTTGGACGAAGGCCGGTTCGTTGCGCTTGCCGCGATGCGGCGCCGGGGCAAGGTAAGGACAATCGGTCTCGATCAGCATGCGTTCGAGCGGAACTTCCATGGCCGCGTCGCGAATCTGCTGCGCTTTGGGAAAGGTCACGTTGCCGGCAAAAGAAATCATGAAGCCCATGTCGAGGGCACGGCTGGCCTGGGCCCAATTGCCGGTAAAACAATGCAGGATGCCGCCGAGGTTCTTTGGCGCCCAGTGGTCTTTAATCAGGCCGAGACAGTCATCCCAGGCATCGTCGCTGCCGTCGGAGGGACGGCAGTGAATGACGATGGGCAGCTTCGCAGCGCCGGCCAGCTCCATCTGGCGAATGAAAACTTCTTTCTGCGTCTCGCGCGGCGAGTGGTCGTAATAGTAGTCGAGGCCGATCTCGCCCCAAGCGATCACTTTGGGATGGCGCGCCAGTCGCTCCATCTCGTGATAGGAGGCTTCGTCGGCGAGACGGGCTTCATGGGGATGAATCCCGATCGTGGCGAACACGAACGGATACTGCTCCGCGAGGTGAATCCCGGCGTCGAACTTCGGCGGGCCATCGCCATTGCCGATCGCGACGATGGTGCCGACTCCGGCCTCGCGGGCGCGGGCGATCACTTGCTCGCGATCGCTCGCGAACGGTTTGCCATCAAGATGGGCGTGAGAATCGACGAACATGGCAAATCTGGTTGTTCGTCGTTGGTCATTGGTCATTGGTCATTAGCGAAAGTTTTTTTGCCAACGACCAACGACTAGCGACCAACGACGTCTTACTTGAGCCGTGCTCCCACCGGCACATCCTCCAGAAAGCCCGCCAGCACTGGCGTGCCGCCTTCGAGCGATGCCGCAACGATCATGCCGTTCGACTCCAGGCCCCGGAGTTTGCGTGGCGCCAAATTCGCCACGATCACCACTTTGCGGCCGATCAGCGGCTCGGGCGCGTAGGCATCGGCGATGCCAGCCACGACCTGCCGCACCTCGGTGCCGATATCAATTTCAAGGCGCAGCAGCTTGTCGGCTTTCGGCACACGCTCAGCAACCTTGATTACACCCACCCGCAGCTCGACTTTGGCGAAGTCGTCGATTGTGATCTTGCCGTCGGCGGTCACCGCCGCCGGTGCGGCATTGGCGGGCGCGGTAGTCTGCGCCGCAGGCGCCTTCTGTTCTTCCGCCGCCGGAGTGCGTTCCCGATCTTCCATCTGCTGCAACCTTTCAATGGCGCTCTTGTCGGCGCGCGGAAACACAGGACTCACCTCGCCCAGCTTTGTGCCCGGGCGCAACTGTCCCCACGCCAAGTCTTGAAGCGCGACTTTCTTGACATCGCCCAAGCCCATCTGCGCCCAGATCTTTGTAGTGGCGTCGGGCATCACCGGATGTGCCAAAGCGGTTGCAATCCGGAGTGCTTCGGCCGAGGTGTAAAGCACAGTCGCCAGCCGCGAGCGGCTTTCTTCATCCTGTTTTTCGCCGAGCGCCCAGGGCTCGTTCTCGACAATATATTTGTCCACTTTGGCAATTAGCCCTATCCAAATCTCCTCGAGAGCGGTTGAAAAGTCGAATTCGGCAAATGCTCTGTCACACATACCGATCGCTACCTGCGCGTATTCGTGCAAATCATTGTCGGCTTTCGTTTTCGCAGCGGGCAATAGACTTGGCACTTCACCCTTAAAGTAACGGTTGATCATGGTTAGGGTGCGGCTGGCCAGATTGCCCAAACCGTTTGCGAGGTCGGAGTTGTAGCGCTGCACCAGCGCGTCGAATGAGAACGAACCATCCTGTCCGAAGACGACTTCACGCAGCAGAAAATACCGCAGCGCATCAGCGCCGAGCACGTCGAGGATGGTCTCAGTCCGCACGATGTTGCCACGCGACTTCGACATCTTGTTCTCTTCAAATAGCAGCCAGCCGTGCGCAACGATGGCCTTGGGCACGGGCAATCCCGCTGCCAGTAGAAACGCCGGCCAGTACACACAATGGAAGCGGACGATTTCCTTGCCGATCATGTGCACGTCCGCAGGCCAGTATTTCTTGAATGCCTCCTGCGCTCCGGCATGCGTCGATCCGTAGCCGATGGCCGTGATGTAGTTGGCCAACGCATCGAGCCAGACATAGATGACGTGCTTGGGATCGTCGGGTACAGGGATGCCCCAGGAAAATGTCGAGCGGCTGATGGAGAGATCGCGCAGCCCCGAGCGCACGAAAGAGATCACTTCGTTGCGCCGCGTCTCCGGACGAATGAAGTCCGGATTCGCATACAACTCGAGCAGCTTGTCCTGAAACGCCGAGAGCTTGAAGAAATAATTGTCCTCGTGAACCGTCTCCGTGACCCGGCCGCACGTGGGGCAGGGATCGCCGGGCTGCGCGCCGTCGACGTAGAGTTCGTCAGACACGCAATACTGCCCGGTGTACGTGCCTTTATAGATGTAGCCGTTATCGCGAATTTGGCGGAACAGGACTTGCACGCGTTTCTTGTGGCGGTCTTCGGTGGTGCGAATGAAGTCATCGTTCGAAATGCCCATCCGCTTCCACAGATTGCGGAACTCGGCTGAAATTTCGTCGGCGTACTGCTGCGGAGTCTTGCCCGCAGCCTGCGCCGCGCGTTCTATCTTCTGCCCGTGCTCGTCAGTCCCGGTGAGGAAGAAGGTGTCCGCGCCCAGCATACGCTGGCGTCGGGCTACGGTGTCGCAGGCGATCGTGGTATACGCGTGGCCGATGTGGGGCCGCGCGTTCACGTAGTAGATCGGGGTGGTGATGTAAAACTTCGGCGTCATAGCTTCATGTGTAACCCCGGAGGGCACGGAGGATCACTGAGACCTTACTCTGTGCCTCTGTGCTCTCTGTGGTCAGCGCTTTTCGTCTTTCAGATAAACTCTCGCTGCTTCCTGCATCACCGTTTTCAGTGGGACATGATGCTCGGCCGCGATGCGCCGGCAGTCCTCAAACTCGGGCGCGCAGTTGGTGACGGTTCCGTTCATGCTCGCAATCTTGATCCGCACTTCGCCCCATGGCGTGCGCACCGTTTCCCACCGGCGGGCGAGAGTTCGCCGGACTTCATCGCGTCGACGGATGCCCAGCGTAGTGGTTTCGCTGAAAATCAGCTGCGACAGGCGGCCAGCATCTTCGGGCTTCGACAGTACCGTCAACAATGTGCCCGGACGATTTTTCTTCATCTGCACCGGCATGGCAAATGCGTCGAGCGCGCCCTCCTCGAGCAGGCGATCCACAACATAGCCGAACACCTGCGGATTCAGATCGTCGAGACTGGCTTCGAGCACGGTTACTGTGTCCGAAGCGGTTTTCGCAGCTACTGATGTGGTGGCTTCGCCAATCGTCAGACGAACGACGTTGGGATGTCCGGGGAAATCGCGTGAACCGGCGCCATAGCCCGACTTCTCGATCGTCATTTCAGGAAAGCTGGAAAAACGCCGCGCCAACGTTTTCACGATCGCGGCTCCCGTGGGAGTAACCAACTCAGCGTGCAACCCCGAAGAATAAACGGGGGCATCCTTTAGCAGTTCGACTGTCGCCGGAGCGGGCACGGGAAATGTGCCATGCGCACACTGCACGCTTCCGCCTCCGACGTTGAGTGGCGAGCAAATGATTTCATCTACGCGCAGCGCTTCAGTGCCGACGGCTGCACACACAATATCGACCATCGCATCCACGGCGCCGACTTCGTGGAAGTGGACGTCTTCGATTGAAACGTTGTGGATCTTTGCTTCGGCCTCGCCGAGTGCTTCAAAGATCGCGAGTGCAGCCTTCTTCGCCGCGTCGCTCAGATTGGCTTCGCGGATGATCTTGCGAATCTCGCTCAGGCCGCGCCCGTGCCTGTGCGTTTCAACGCCGCCGGGCCGCGCATGCTGATGCTCAGGAGAATGCCCGTGCCCATGGGCGGTTTCATGGTCTCGTGTGGCAACCGTGTGCGCGTATTCCTCTTGACCGCCCTTTTCTTTAGCCTGCGTTCTCCGTGCCCAGTACTCTTCTCGCGGCAGATCCTTTTCACCATCGACAAAAACGTCTACCTTGGTCGCGGAAATTCCGCTGCGCTCCACGCGCGAAATTTCCAACCGCGCGCCACGTCCGAGCGCCGCCACGGCGTTTTCGAACACGCGTGGCGCAACTCCGGCATCGACCAGCGCGCCCAGGAACATGTCGCCGCTGATGCCAGAAAAACATTCAAGGTAGGCAATGCGCATATAAGAAAACGTCGCTGGTCGTTAGTCGTTCGCCGCTCGCACGAACCTCACGGACGGCCAATCAGCACGGCCATCGCGCGCCAGCAACATGCGCTGCCAACGACCAAGGACTAACGACCAACGACGGAACTTTCATCATAGGGAAGCGGCCGTTCTCCGTCAAACCTCAGCTGCCTGCACGCTCTGTTAAAATCACTGTTTCTTCAATAGCTTAGAGGGAATCCTTGTATCGTCATCTCGAGCATCGTCTGGCCGAGCGTTTGCGACAGTGTCTGGAGCGCCGTTATCCCGGCGTTGCCTTGCCCAAAGTCGTGGTCGAACAGCCGCCAAAAGTGGCACTGGGCGACTTCGCCATCCCGCTTTTTCCCTTCGCCAAACCTCTGCGTTCCGCTCCGCTGAAGATTGCCGAAACCATTCGGGCGGAGATCGGCGCGATCGAAGGCATTGCGGAAACGCAGGTCGCGCCTCCGGGATACCTGAATGTGCGGATCGATCGCGGCTGGCTGGCAGCTGCACTCGCGGCTGACGCTATGCCGTCGACTGATCTTTCTCACGGCAAAATTCTGGTGGAGCATTCCAGCATCAATCCCAACAAGGCAGCTCACATCGGGCACCTGCGCAACGCGATTCTCGGGGACACGTTCGTGCGCATGCTGCGCTATGCCAACAGAGAGGTCGACGTACAGAACTATATCGACAACACGGGAGTGCAGGTAGCCGACGTCGTGGTGGGTTTCTCCCTGAATGGAGTTTCTCTCGATCAATTGCGCCGCGTGATTGACGATCCGTCATTTCCATTGGCGTTCCCGCTCTTTCGGCTTCCCGGGACCATTAGCTGGCCGGGTAACCCCGCGCTAGTGCCGCCGCATTTGTTCGACTATTTGTGCTGGGACGTCTACGCGGCTACGTCGCAGTGGTACGAGGCGCACCCGGAAGAAGGGCGCAAGGTTCGCAGCGACGCTCTACACGCGATTGAGCGCGGTGGAAACGAGTACTCCCAAATGGCTGAGCTCATTTCGACCGCGGTTCTCCGCCGGCATCTGGAAACCATGGACCGGCTCGATATCGAATACGACTTCCTGCCCCGGGAGAGCGAAATTCTGCACCTCCAGTTCTGGGATGCCGCATTCAACAAGCTGAAAGAAGCGGGCGTGCTCACTTTCGAAACCGAAGGCAAGAACAAAGGCTGCTGGGTGATGCGACGTGCGGGAACCGCGCAGTCCGAAGCCGAAGAGGCCGCACAAAACTGTGATGGAGATGACGGCTCGGAGCGGGTTTCAGAAGAAGACCAAAAAGTGATTGTCCGCTCCAACGGCACCGTCGGCTACGTCGGCAAAGACATTGCCTACCACATGTGGAAGTTTGGACTGCTCGGTCGCGATTTCGGATATCGCAAGTTCTACCGCTATCCCAACCAGCATGATTGCTGGATCTCGACCTCGCCCAACGACAAGAATGCAGAAAAGAATCATCCTCACTTCGGCGACGTGGCGGAAATCTACAACGTGATTGATGCCCGCCAGGCAGAGGCGCAGAACACGGTCATCGAGGCCCTGCGCGGGCTGGGCCACGACGAAGCTGCCGACCACTACACGCATTTTTCTTACGAAATGGTCGCGCTGACCCCGCGCTGTGCCGCCGAACTCGGGTACATGCTGAGTGAGGAGGACAAGACTCGCTCTTACATCGAAGTCAGCGGCCGCAAGGGGTTTGGCGTGAAGGCCGACGACCTGCTCGATCAGCTGATCGCTTCCGCCAGGAACGAAGTCGACTCTCGCCACCCGCAACTCCCCGACGATGAGCGCCGGCAGATTGCTACGCAGATTGCCATCGGCGCTCTGCGCTACTTCATGCTGAAATACACGAAACCGTCGGTGATTGCCTTTGACTTCAAGGATGCTCTCAGCTTTGAAGGCGAGACCGGCCCCTACGCCCAATATGCCGTGGTTCGCGCTACCAGCATCTTCCGCAAGGCGGAGATCGATCCGGAAACGTTCACACAAAATTTGCCTGCAAACGTCCCTGCTGACAGTTGGGCAAAATATCTGAAAGAAGCCAGCGCCAACGAAATCTGGGAACTCTGGCTGGCGGCGTCGAAAACTTCCTACGTCATCGATCAGTGCATCGCCACGACAGAGCCCGCCTATCTGGCCAAGCATGTTTTTCAACTGGCGCAGCTTTTCAACACGTTTTATCACCGCCATCCCATCCTGAGCGAGCCGGAAGAGAACCGAAAACAGTTCCTGCTGGCGACGGTTTCGGTCGTGCGGCGCGAACTCATTCGCGCTCTTGCGGTCATGGGCATCAGCGTGCCGCCGGTCATGTAGAATGCCATGATTGCGCGCGGTGCTTGGGCCGCGCACCTGGGTCTCCTCATGCCTGACGCTGTGCCCTCATCCACGCCGCCGCATTGGCTTCGTGGCATCGTCGTCGTTCTGCTGATGCTGGGGATTCTTGCCGCCGCGGCCGGCGCTCTTTACGAAAATATTTTCGAGGCTCGCGACCGTCGTTTTAATCCCATGCCCGGCCGCTTGGTCGATGTGGGTGGTCTCAAGATGCACATCGACTGCACAGGCGAGGGCTCGCCGGCGGTCGTCCTCGACTCGGGGCTTGGCGATTCGTACATCTCCTGGCGGAAGGCGCAGCCGCTGATCGCGAAATTTAGCCGTGTTTGTTCCTACGACCGCGCCGGTCTCGGCTACAGCGACCCGAGCCCGCGCCCGCGCACCAGCAAGAACATCGCCGAAGAACTTCACGGGTTGCTGCGTGCCGCCGGCATCGCCGCGCCCTATGTTCTCGTTGGACACTCTATGGGTGGATTCGATGTTCGCCTCTATGCCAGCCTCTACCGCAGTGACGTTGCCGGCGTGGTGCTGGTGGATTCCTCTCATCCTGAACAGGAGAATCGTGTCTCACCGGAGGTCGGGCAACTGGACAGGAGCGCACTGCGCGTGGCCGAACTTTTGGAGTTCACGACCCCGTTTGGCGTGCGAAGGCTCCTGGGATTGTGTGGCGGGGATGCGATCACGCATGCGGCGGTCTGCAACTGGCAAAACGCGCGGACAGGCGTGAAGGAACTACGTGCCTTCTCGGAAAGTGCCTCTGAAACCGCGGCCACTGGAAGCTTGGGCGGAACGCCCCTGATTGTGCTGTCTCGCGACCCACACAAACTCTTGCATGACCTCTCCCCGGACCTGGAGAAACGGTTCGCCGATACGTGGGAGAAGATGCAGGAAGAACTGGTACAGATCTCCACGTGCGGTGCTCAAGTGATCGTGAAAAACAGCGGGCATTACATCCAGACCGATCAGCCGGAAGCCGTGGCTGAAGCTGCGCGCAATGTCGTGGATCAGGCGCGCAGTGACCAGGCAGCGGCCACAGCCAAGCGCTGAAGGTCTTGCTCAGTCAGATTGCGCGGCGGTTCGTACTACACTGCTGACATGGCGAGGGAAATTGAAATCAAGTTTCGCGTTGCCGACCTGCGCGCGCTGACGCGCCAGTTGCGCGCAGCCGGATTTCAACTTCTCACGCGCCGCACCCACGAAGTGAATACGCTCTACGATCTGCCCGGGGCGGTGCTGCGTAAGCGGAACGAACTGTTACGCATTCGTAAGTACGGTTCCGTATGGACTTTGACTCATAAGTGCGGCACCATGCGTGGCCGTCACAGCAGTCGCGTCGAGTTGGAGACTACCGTCAGCGATGGAAAGAAGATGGATGCGATCCTGCGCGCGCTGGGTTATGCGGCTTCGTTTCGGTACGAAAAATTCCGCGCCGAGTGGCTGGACAAGAAATGGACGGATAAGAAAACGCCCAGCGGCCACGTAGTTGTGGATGAAACTCCCATCGGCAATTTCTGCGAAATCGAAGGCCCTCCGCGCTGGATCGATACCACCGCAAAGAAGTTAGGGGTGAGCATGGCCGACTACATTACGAAAAACTACGCTTCCCTGTTTGCCGAATGGAAGCAGAAGACAAATAGTCCGGTGCAGGAAATGACGTTCAAAGCGGTGGGGCGAAGATCACAGATCGATTAAGGACAGACGCTACGCCCCGTGGTGGGGCGAAGATCACAGATCGATCAAGGACAGACGCTACGCCCCGTGGCACTTCTTATATTTCTTTCCTGAGCCGCAGGGGCAGGGATCGTTGCGCCCAACTTTTTCCTGCGAGCGCACGACCTGCTGGACCGGGGCGGCTTCTCCTCCACCCGCCATGCGTGCCTGCTCGAGTTCGCGCTTCTTGCGCCGCAGAAAAGCTTCTTCCAGTTCGTCCGCCGAAGTCGAAACCATGCGCGGCGGACGCCGCCCGTTGCCATCTCCCGCCGGCGCGGCGGGAGCTGCCGCGGCTTCGGCCTCGACCGGCCGCTGAGGCGCATCCGGCGGGCGCTCCAGAATCTGCATGAGATACAGATACCGGACTGTATCTTCCCGGAAGCGCTGCATGATCGCTTCGAACATCTCAAACGATTCTCTCTTGTACTCGACCAGCGGATCGTGCTGCCCGTAGCCGCGCAGTCCGATGCCCTCTTTCAAGTGGTCCATGCTGAGCAGGTGGTCTTTCCACTGCTGGTCGATCACGCTCAGCATGATCATGCGCTCGTGATGGCGCATGGCGTCGGGCCCGATTAATTTCTCTTTGGCGTCGTAGCGCTGCTTGAGCTTGTCGAAAATCGCGTCTCCCAGTTCCTGCCGGTTGAGCGAGTCGGGCTTGACGCCCTCAGCGAGAATATCCACACCAAAGCGGGTGAAGATCGCATCTTTCAAACCCTTGATGTCCCAGTCGTTGGCGTGCGCTTTGACCGGGACATACTGCTCCAGCAGATCCCCGAGAATTGCCGAGACATAATCTTCGAGAATCAGATCTTTCTGATCCATGCCTTCGAGCAGCCGCCGCCGCAGGCCGTACACGGCCTCGCGCTGCTTGTTCATCACGTCGTCGTACTCGAGCAAATGTTTGCGTGATTCGAAGTGCTGCGCCTCGACCGCCTTTTGCGCAGTCTCGATACGCCGGGTGATCATCTTCGACTCGATCGGCACACCCTCTTCCATGCCCAGCTTCTGCAGGAGGGTCGAAACCCATTCTTTGGCGAAGATGCGCATCAGGTCGTCTTCGAGGGCCAGATAAAAACGTGACGATCCGGGATCGCCCTGGCGTCCGGCGCGGCCGCGAAGCTGGTTGTCAATGCGTCGCGACTCATGCCGCTCCGTCCCCAGAATGTGCAGGCCGCCAACTTCTGTCACTTCGTCGTGCTCTTTATCGGTTTGAACCTTGTAGCGATTCAGAGCCTCCGTCCACTTGTCGGTTGGGACGGTGAATTCGTTGCCGTTGTAATAGAAGACGGAGGTCTGGCCATCCTCCTGCGGACCTTCGATCTTGCCCTGAGCCACGCGCAGTTGCTGCGCAATTCCCTTCTTCACCATTTCCTGCTTGGCCATGAATTCCGGGTTACCGCCCAGCAGGATGTCGGTGCCGCGGCCCGCCATGTTGGTCGCAATCGTGACGGCGCCCTTGCGCCCGGCCTGGGCGACAATCTCGGCCTCGCGCTCGTGAAACTTGGCGTTGAGCACCACGTGCTTGATGCCCTTCTTCTTTAGCAGATCGGAGAGGCGTTCCGATTTCTCGACAGACGTCGTACCCACGAGCACGGGCTGTCCTTTGGCCGCCAGCTGCTGAATTTCGTCGGCCGCGGCGAAATATTTTTCCTTTTCCGTGCGGTAAACAATGTCGGGATTTTCAATGCGCAGCAGCACCTTGTTCGTCGGAATGACAACGACTTCGAGCTTGTAAATCTTGTCGAACTCGGTGGCTTCGGTCTCCGCCGTACCAGTCATTCCCGCCAGCTTCTTGAACATGCGGAAATAATTCTGGAAGGTGATGGTTGCGAGCGTCTGATTCTCGCGCTCGATCTTGACGTTCTCTTTCGCCTCGATCGCCTGATGCAGTCCGTCGGACCAGCGGCGGCCCGGCATCATGCGGCCGGTGAATTCGTCGACGATAACGACTTCACCGTCTTTAATGACGTATTCAACATCCTTGCGGTAGAGCGCATGCGCCTTGATCGCAGTCTCGACGTGATGCTTGAGCGGCCAGTTTTCCGGATCGGCAATGTTGCCGATGCCGAGCAGCCCCTCGACTTTTTCCCAGCCTTCGTCGCTGACCGTAATGTTGCGATGCTTTTCGTCGACAACGTAATCACCGGTGAGAATCTTCCTTTGCGGATCATCGCCGGCCGCCCTGAGTTCCTGAATCAGCGCGTCTCTCCTTCCCGCCGCAATTTTGTCTTCCTCGAGCAACCGGTGCAGTTCGTTCGGCGACAATTCCTCGCCCTTCTCGAGTTTGGGAATGATTCGGTTGACTTTGTAATACTTGTCGGTGGATTCCTCGCTGGCGCCGGAAATAATCAGCGGCGTGCGAGCTTCGTCAATCAGGATGGAGTCGACTTCGTCGACGATGGCGTAGTTGTGCCCTCGCTGCACACAATCCTTGATGTCGAACTTCATGTTGTCGCGCAGGTAATCGAACCCGAATTCGTTGTTGGTGCCGTAAGTCACGTCGGCGGCGTAAGCGGCGCGGCGCTCTTCATCGTCAAGATCGTGCACAATCACGCCCACGCTCAGGCCCAGAAAGCGGTAGAGCTTGCCCATCCATTCCGAGTCGCGCTTGGCCAGGTAGTCATTGACCGTGACCACGTGCACCCCACGCCCGCTGAGCGCGTTGAGATAAACGGGGAGCGTTGCGACCAGCGTCTTGCCCTCGCCGGTTTTCATTTCGGAAATCTTGCCCGAGTGCAGCACCATGCCGCCGATCAGCTGCACATCGAAGTGCCGCATGTTGAGGACGCGGCGTCCGGCCTCGCGCACCACGGCAAAGGCCTCGACCAGAATGCCGTCGAGCGCTTCCTCGAGCGCGGCATGTTCCTCTTTTTCCAGCCGTTTCTGCCGGTCGAGATCGCCTTCCTCTTCGTTAACGCTCTCGGCCTGGTCGGGCTGCGGCGCCTGCTGCAGCTTGCTCATCCGCTCCCGGATTCGCTGGCGGAACTCGTCAGTCTTGGCGCGCAGTTCGGCATCGCTGAGCTTGGCGATCTGAGGCTCGAGCGCGTTGATCGCCTCAACGTTCGGCATCAAGCCCTTGATGACACGCTCGTTCTTCGTGCCAAAAACCTTGCCTAGTAGTGTGTTAATCAATCCGGAAATCCTTCAGCGGGCACGGGCCCCAACCCACCCTTAAAAGCCTAGCATATTAGATGCGCGCCGAGGGCTGATCCGATCGATGCCGGTGATCCGGCCGATGCCTGAGAGATACCCCCGAGATATGACCCGTGGGCATCACGCGGAACGCCCGCCCTCACTGCGATGCAGAGTCATTTCGTGTATATTCGCCACGACCCATGCCCACCTTCTACGACCGGTTTGTGGAGTGCGCCGAGCGCTGGCCGAACCTCGTGGCCCTTGAGCTCCAGCGCCACGACCAACTTGAAAGCTGCACTTATGGCGAACTGCGGCGCATGGCCGAATCTGTCGGCCGCTGGATCACGGAAAACGGCTTCACCCGCGGCTCGCGCCTCGCCATTCTCGCCGACAATCACCCACGCTGGGTCGCAGCTTACCTGGGAACGATTGCCTCCGGCTGCACTGTCGTCCCTCTCGACACTGCTCTGCACACCGACCAGGTCTCCAAACTGCTGAAGGACAGCGGCACTGCCGCCATCTTCGTGGATGCCAAGCATGTTCCCGCGGTGAAACCTGCGGCCACTGAGTTGAACCTTGGCCTGATTCTCCTCGACCCCGATCGCATGGCCAACCATCTTATCCAGGAACGATGGCTGGGGAATCTGCCCACGATCTTCGACAGCGGACCGGGCAAATTCAAGCCGGCTCCCGCGGATAACAGCGACCTGGCTTCCCTTCTTTACACCTCGGGCACCACGGCCGATCCCAAAGGCGTGATGCTCACGCATGCCAACTTTCTGGGTGAAGTCGAAGCCGTCTTCAACTGGGTGGACATCGGACCCGATGATGCCCTGCTGGGCGTGTTGCCGCTGTTTCACGTCCTGGCGCAAATGGCCAATCTGCTTCTTCCGCTGGTGAAGGGATCGAGGGTGGTCTATCTGGAAACGCTTAATACGACGGAACTGCTGCGCGCTTTGAGCGAACGCAACATTACTGCCTTCGCCGTCGTACCGCAGTTTTTCTACCTGATTCATGACCGCATCTTTCAGGAGATCGAAAAGCGCGGGGCCGCGACGAAGAAGATTTTCGCCGGCATGATCGCGCTCAATCGCACCCTGCGCAAAGTTGGCATTAACGCCGGCCCGATTTTGTTCGGCAAGATTCACAAAACGCTAGGACCGAAGATGCGCTATCTGGTCACCGGCGGGTCGCGCTTCGATCCCGAGATCGCCCGCGATTTCCGCGATCTCGGTGTCGACGTTCTGCAGGCGTATGGGCTCACCGAAACCACAGCCGCCGTCTACGCAAACCCGCCCAACAACAATGTCATCGGCTCGGTGGGGCAAGCGCTGAAAGGCGTCGAGGGTAAAATCGTTGATCCTCAGCCGCAAGAAGACGGTGCGCCGGCCGTGGGAGAGGTGTCACTGCGGGGCGCTGTCGTCATGAAGGGCTACTGGAACCGTCCCGATGCAACCGCCGCGGCAATTCGTGACGGATGGTTTTACACCGGTGACCTCGCCTACTTCGATGCGCACGGCAACCTCTTTCTCACGGGCCGCAAGAAAGAAGTGATCGTGCTCAGCAATGGCAAGAACGTGTACCCCGAGGAAATCGAAGCCCACTACCTGAAGTCGCCGTTCATCAAGGAAATCGCGGTCATGGGTCTGGAAGCCAAGCCCGGCGAGGGCGGCGACCGCTTGCACGCCGTCATCGTCCCTAATTTCGACGCGTTGCGGCAGAAGAAAATCGTCAACGCGAAGGAGGTGATTCGCTTCGATATTGAAGGCCTGTCACCGCAGATCGCGTCTACAAAACGTATCGGCAGCTATGAAATCTGGCAGGATGATCTGCCGCGCACGACGACGCGCAAAATCAAGCGCTTCGAAGTCGAGAAGCGGGTGAAGGCCAATCAGGCGAAGAAAATCGACGACAACGCAGAGTTGCCGGCGGAAAAGCCTTTAACCGAAGAAGAAACGGCTTGGCTCGCGCAGCCTGACGTGCAGCGCGGTCTCGCCATTGTTCACGAGGCTTCGCGAAATGCGCACGCCAACCTCCGCCCCACGCACAATCTGGAACTCGATCTCGGCCTCGACTCCATGCAGCGCGTCGAACTGCTCAGCCGGCTTGAAGAGGAGCAGGGCGGCAACGTGGAAGAGTCGCAACTGGTCGAAATTTACACCATCCGAGACCTGCTCGATGCTGTTCTCAAAAGTGCCGGCAACAGCACGGCTGCAGCCCGTCCCGTCTTTGCCGGCTGGAAGGCGATTCTGGCGGAGCAACCGACGGATCCCGAGGTGCTCGCTCTGAAAGACCCGCAGCCGGGATTTGATCTTGTTTGGTATCCGGTGTCGCGGATTGTCCAGATGGTCGCACGCGATCTGTTCCATCTGCGGGTATCCGGCCTGGAAAACTTGCCTCGTCAGGGCCCATACATTCTTTCGTCCAATCATCAGAGCTACTTTGATCCGATTATCCTGACGAGCGTTTTGCCCCGCGAGACCATGGGAAACACGTTCGCGCTCGGCACCAGCGAAATTTTTGGAGAAGGATTCATGCGCCGCCTGGCGCGCTGGCTGCGTGTGATGGTGCTCGATCCCGACGCCAATCTGGTGCCGGCGATGCGCGCCGGCGCCTACGGTCTGAAACAGGGCCGCGTGCTCATCCTCTATCCCGAGGGCGAGCGTTCCATTGACGGCGCGCCGCGAATCTTCCGCAAGGGCGCCGCAATTTTGGCGATCCACCTGCAGGTGCCGATCGTACCCATCGCGATTAATGGCTTTTACGAGGCGTGGCCGCGCGGCAAGAAGTTCTTTCAGAAGCTTGTGCCCTTGAAAATGACTTTCGGCCCGCCGATTCTTCCTCCGCCGGAAACCGAGGCGTCGGAAGCCGCCTATGACGAGCTCACGGCCGAGGTGAAGGACCGGGTCGTCCAGATGTGGGAGAAATTGCGAAGCGAATGACAACCGCCCTTATGCTCCCGCACCCGCAGCTTGCGCTCCAAAGGCCTTGGAGAAGGCGTCGACAATAAGCGAATCGTAGCGGCCAGTAGCTCGGCGCGTCACTTCCTGCAGCGCTTGCGCAGGCGAGACTTTAGTCCCGGTCTTGCCGCCGATCAGGCTCTCGTACTCTTCCGCCAGCGAGAGAATCTGCACCTCGAAGGCGGCTTCATCGATCTTGCCACCCGTCTGTCGCAATTGCCGCTCGCTCATGAAAATCGGGATGGCCCGCCGTAGAGAGTTCCCCATTGCGCTGGCGCCCGGCGCCGGCCGTCGGCCCTTGCTGCCCACTCGCGTCAAATCGTCGCCAGAGACCTGTGCCGCCTTGCACAGAACCTCATTGGTGATCCCCAACTCTTTCATGTTGAACAGCAAAGCCGCGGTGCGAATGTCTTCTACGCTGGCGGCATCGAGCCCAACTGCTTCGGCGACCTTGGTAGCGCACAGCGCAATGCGATAGGCATGCGCTTCGCTGTATTTCTGGTTGGCCAGGAAATTCTGCAGGATGACCAGCATCCCCTCGTAGCCGTCTTCCATCTCGCGCAGCGTTTTCTGATTGCGCTCGTAGAGCGTGCCCGTGGTGTAGCCCGCCACCATCAGCACGCCGCCCCACACCGTCAGGTCGAACCAGCGCGCAAAGCGCAGGTCCTCGTGTCGCGCAAACATGGTCGGATTGAGGAGCGTGAGGAGCACCACCAGCACGACGCTCGCAACCGCGGTGAGCGTGGCGTGACGGCGACCGAAGTGGTAGGCCGAATACAGCGTCGGCAGGAAGTAAAACACCAGGGCCATGCGCTGCGACGCGACCAGAAAATTCAGCATCGCAGCAATCACCACCAGGAATAACAGCAGCCAGAGTTCCGGATTGATCTTGCGCACAGTAGCCTCACCGGGGGCGGAGGTCTCAACCCGCAGCGAACCAGTAGACGCTTTGGGCGCCAAGCTTTCCCGTTATGTACATTTTGAGACTGCCGCTGACAGCACCCAAATTACTGAGGTAATGAGGTAAGGAAGGTCGGTTTCTATTTTGCGCGCGGATGCGTCTGATCGTACACCTGCAACACATGTTTCATGGAAAGCTGCGTGTACCGTTGCGTGGTGGCCAGGCGCTCATGGCCGAGCAATTCCTGAATGGCGCGCAGATCGGCGCCTTCCTCGAGCATGTGTGTTCCAAATGCGTGGCGTAACGTGTGCGGGTGCACATCCGGTGAGAGCCCCTTGGCCACGGCAATTTTCTTGATGATGCGCCCCACGCTGCGCGTGGTCAGCCGGCCGCCACGGCGATTGATGAGCAAGGCCGGCGTATTCCTGCGCAACCTTGCCAATGTCGCTTGCCGAACGGGAAGATAGGCGGCGAGCGCGTTTCTTGCCGATTCGCCGAACGGAACGTAGCGTTCCTTCTTGCCTTTGCCGCGAATCAGGATCGCTTCGGCGCTCAATCGGATGTCGTCGAGATTGATTCCGGTAAGTTCGGAATTGCGAATGCCGCAGCCGTAAAGCAGTTCGAGCATAAGCCGGTCGCGTTCGGGAAAGGCCGCCACTTGCGGCATTTGGCCATCGAGGACCGAGTTCATTTCCTCGATCGTGGGAACGCGTGGAAGTTTCTTGGGCAATTTCGGCGTCGCCACCAACCTGGCCGGATTCTGCTCGACCACGCCTTCTTGCGCCAGCCAGCGATACAGCGATCGCACCGCCGCCAGTGACCGCGCCACCGAAGTCTTGCCCAGCCCCTTGCCGTAGAGTTGCGACAGAAATCCGCGAATAACGATGTGGTCAATCTGCTTCCATCCGCGCGAGCCGACATGCGCGGAAAATTCCGCCAGGTCGCCGGCGTAAGCCTTAATCGTGTGCGGAGAGGCGTTGCGCTCGCGCAGATGGCGGAGGAAATCGGCTACGGCTCTTTCAACAATTGCTGTTGCTCGCGGCATGCCCTCAGTTTCGGACTGCTGATTTCAGATTGTTGATTTCAGATTGCAGGTTTCAGATTGCAGAGTTTTCCGCCCGCGCCTTTTCAACCTGAAATCTAAAATCTGCAATCAAAAATTACGCTACCTCGCCTTCGCTCTCGGATGATGCTTCTGATACACGCTCCGCAGCCGGTCCAGCGCCATGTGCGTGTAGACCTGCGTGGTGGAAATGTCGGCGTGGCCGAGAATGGTCTGCACGGTCCGCAGATCGGCACCATTTTCCACCATGTGCGTGGCGCAGGAATGCCGCAGCATGTGCGGTGACGCCTGGCGTCCTGATGCCGCCGACGCCGCCCGCACCATCTGCCAGACTCGCTGCCGCGTCAGCTTGCGCCCTCCGCGCGCAACAAACAGAAATGGCGACCTCCCTAGCTCGAGGTGCCCCATATCTCGCGTTTTTTGTGAGATGTGGGCCGGGTGCCCCACTTCCGGCCGCTTTTGCCGGAAGTGGGGATTTTTCCCTGCCATCAGCGCCGGCCGCGCCTCTTTCAGATACTCCGCCAGCGCATCCTGCGCCGACTTTCCCAGCGGCACCACGCGCTCTTTATCACCTTTGCCGCGGACCAGCATGTATCCCGCCTCGAGTTTCAAATCTTCCAGCTTGGCGTTGACGAGTTCCGACACCCGCAACGCGCCCGCATAAAATACTTCCAGCATGGCGCGATCGCGAATGGCCAGTGCCGCCGCTTCTTTCGTCTGCCCGGGCACGACTCCGCGAGCCATCGGTGCAGCCAGGGTCTTTTCCATTTCGTCGCGGGCCAGTGCCTTGGGCAGCACTTTCCACTGGCGCGGCGATTCGATATTCAGGGTCGGATCATGCTCGATGCGTTTGTCCAGCAGCAGGTAACGATAGAGATGCCGCAAGGTCGAGAGCTTCCGCCCGACGCTGCGTCCATCCACCTGATGAGAGAAAAGCTGCTGCAGAAATTCGCGCAGGTCATCCCGCCGGGCCGTGAGCAGCGCCCGGTTTCGCTTCTCCAGAAATTCCGCGAATTGCAGGATGTCGCTGGTGTAGGCGCTGATCGAAAGCGGCACCAGCCCTTTCTCGATTCGCAGGTAGTCGAGAAAATCAGAAAGCACGCGCGCATCGGTCGCGGAGGCCATAGTGGGGGAAGAGTTCAGTATGCGCGTTATCGGACGCGGAGAACAGTGAGAAGGAAGATTCTCACTTATGTCGTCGCGCTTCCCGGCGATGCCGCCAGCGTGCTTGCGCTCTTCAGCAACTCCGCGGCATAGAGCGCACCTTCCGGCGTTTCCTCATGCTTGAAGTAGGCGTAAACGTTGCGCCCGGCGGCTACGTGCTGCTCGATGCGGTCGAGCATGGCGCGACGTTCTTCACCGGTGTACGAGGGCTTCCGGAAGCGGTAGTAGGCAAATTCCGCGGTCACAACGTCCGGTGTCGTGCGGGTCTCGGTCTCGGCCACACAGACGGCCGCATTGTTCGCTTTCAGCAATTCCCAGGTCGAATCCGCGAACCACGATTCATGGCGGAACTCGAACGCAGCCGGCACAGTTCGCGGCAACACCGCCAGAAAATCCTTGAGCAAAGCCGTGTCTGCCTTGAGATTGGGTGGCAGCTGAAAAAGCACTGCGGTCAATTTTCCCGCGGCTGCCAGCGGCTCAAGCGTCGCCAGAAATCGCGGCACGAATTCTGCGGTCCCCTTCAGCCGCTTGATATGCGTGATGACTTGATGCGCTTTGACGGCGAAGCGAAAGGGCGGCGGAGTTTCCGCCAGCCAGTTCTGGATCGTCGTCTCTTTCACCAGCTGACGGAAAGTGAAATTCACCTCAACGGTATTCAGCCGCGTGGCGTAGTAACTCAGGAACTTCTTCTGCGCCAGCTTGGCGGGATAAAACTCGGGCTTCCAGCTCGGATACGCCCATCCCGAAGTCCCTGCGAAAAATTGTGGCATGCGACCCCTCTGTGCACTCCTGTGCCCTCTGTGGTGATCTATTTGCGCTTCGTTCGCTTGCTCGGCCGCGGGTCTTTTTCCGCCGACGCCGCAATCTCGATTTTCTCCGGAGCCGCCGCCGTCTTCTTCAGATCCGGCAGCTCTTGCTTCAATTCCAAAAGCGGCTCGAACAGGTCTCCCATTTTCTCGAAGCGGGCGATGGTTTGCTTCGCCTCGAAGACCAGCAATTTCGCGTCCTTCCTCTTGAACGCCCGTTCCACTTCGTCCCACCTCACCGGGGTCGAAACCGTTGGATGCTCCCGCGCCCGCAAAGAGTAGACCGCGATCGTGGTTTTGTGTTCGTCATTCTGGCTCCAGTCGACGAACACCTTTCCGGTACGGGCCTGCTTGCTCATCTCCGAGAGCACCAGCTCCCGATGCTCATGCTCCAGCAACTGGGCCAGCGCGTGCGAGAACAGCTTCGTCTTGTCGTAGGTGGTCGGAGTATTCAGCGGAACATAAATCTGCATCCCCTTCGATCCCGAGGTCTTGGGAAAGCTCTGCAGCCCGAAGTGCTCGAAAATTTCCCGCAGCTTTAGCCCAACTTCGCAACACTGCACGATGTCGGCCGGCGGCCCCGGATCGAGATCAAACACCATCTCCGTCGGACAAGTAATGTCGCTCGCCAACGCGAGTGACGGATGCAGTTCCAGCGCCGCCAGGTTTGCCAGCCAGATCAGCGTCGCCAGATCATCGGCCAGAATGTAATTGATCGTGCGCCGGTTGCGACCACTCCAGATGGGAGCCACCTTCACCCAATCCGGCTTGTGCATGGGGGCATTCTTCTCGAAAAACGGCTCGCCGTCGACGCCGTCGGGATAGCGCTTGCGCGTCAGTGCGCGTCCCTTCAGGTGCGGGATGATCGCGGGCGCAATGCGAACGTAGTAGTCGATCACATCTTTCTTCGTAAATCCGACGGCCGGGTAAAGCACCTTCTCGAGATTCGACAGCTTCAAGTACCGGCCCTGAATGTCCACCGCTGAATCGGTCACAAGAACTCCGCCCTGACATTGTGCAACAAAACGACCCCACCGTCCGGCGCAATACCGCGCTGCAAATCGGCCGACCAGACAGCATCGTGGCGGCACTCCCACTTACCCACCAGCTCGCCGAGCCGCAGGTATAATCGTGCCTGTACGGGGTGCGACATGAGTAAAGTCCGAGTTCTGGTGGGCACGCGCAAGGGCGCATTCATTCTTACTTCCGACGGTGAGCGCGAGCAGTGGGAGATCAGCGGCCCGCACTTTGCTGGTTGGGAACTTTACCACCTGAAGGGGTCACCCGCCGATCCCAACCGCATTTACGCCTCGCAGACCAGCGGATGGTTTGGCCAGATCATCCAGCGCTCCGATGACGGCGGCAAGACCTGGCACCAGCCCGGCACTCCTCCCGGTGAAAAGCCCGCGCCCGGCCCGCCGAAAGCAGCGAGTAATAAATTCGTCTACGACGCATCGGCCGAAACCGGCAAGCCGCTCACCACGCACCAGTGGTATGACGGTACGCAGCATCCGTGGGAGTTCAAGCGCGTCTGGCATCTCGAGCCGTCGCTCACCGATCCCGATACGGTTTATGCTGGCGTGGAAGATGCGGCGCTTTTCAAATCGACCGACGGCGGCGAGAACTGGCACGAGCTCCCCGGCCTGCGCGGCCACGGCACCGGCCCCAAGTGGCAACCCGGCGCCGGAGGCATGTGCCTGCACACCATCATTCTCGATCCCAGCGATCCCAAGCGGATGTACATCGCCATCTCGGCCGCGGGCGCCTTCCGCAGCGACGACGGCGGCAACTCCTGGAAGCCCATCAACAAAGGTCTCTACTCCCAGTACATTCCCAATCCCACCGCCGAGATCGGTCACTGCGTGCACCACATCGCCATGAATCCGTCGCGGCCTGGCGTGCTCTTCATGCAGAAGCACTGGCACGTGATGCGCTCCGATGACGCCGGCGAGCAGTGGAGCAAAATCAGTGGCAACCTGCCCACCGACTTCGGATTTGTGATCGATGTGCACTCGCACGAACCAGAGACGGTTTATGTCGTTCCGATCAAGAGCGACGGAGAACATTACGTGATGGAGGCCAAGCTCCGCGTCTACCGCAGCCGCACCGGGGGCAATGAGTGGGAAGCACTGACCAAGGGCCTTCCCCAGAAGGACTGCTACGTAAACGTCTTGCGCGATGCCATGGCCGTCGACAAGCTCGACAAATGCGGCGTCTACTTCGGCACCACGGGAGGCCAGGTCTATTGCTCCGCCGACGCGGGGGATTCGTGGAATGCGATCGTGCGCGATCTGCCGGCGGTGCTTTCAGTAGAAGTGCAAACGCTGGCGTGAAGAGCGTCAGGTCAACGAGATGGCCACATGATCCGTGTCATCATCCCGCCCCACCTGCGCACGCTGGCCCACGTCTCGGGTGACGTCGCACTTGAAGTTCCTGCGCCCATTACCCAGCGCTCCGTCCTCGACGCGCTCGAAGCCCGTTATCCCATGCTGCGCGGCGCCATCCGCGATCACGTCACGCTGCAGCGCCGCCCCTTCCTGCGCTTCTTCGCCTGCGAGCAGGATCTCACTCACGATTCACCCGACACCCCGCTCCCCGACGCCGTCGCATCCGGCAAAGAGCCTTACATCGTGCTGGGTGCAATCGCGGGCGGATAAGCGCAACGCCGCCGTTTGACAACCCCTCTTCTTCCCACGTACTTTCAAGCTTCTGCCCTGTGAGTCCGTCCAATAAGCTAGCGCAGGCTCGGTAGACCCCCGGCTTCAGCCGGGGGCGAGCGAAGCGAGCCGCGGAGGTTATACGTCCCATGAGTACCCGTTCAACACAACGCTATCTAATTGCAATCTTGCTCACTCTTTCCTCGACCGCCCTCGCCCAGGACGTCGCCTCCTTCGAGAAGCGCATCAGCGTGAAGAAGCTGGCGAACGGGCTGACGCTGATCATCTGTGAGCGTCCCGAAGCGCCGGTTTTCTCCTTCTTCACGCTGGTCGACGCGGGGTCGGCGCAGGATCCCATGCGCGCTACCGGCCTCGCTCACATGTTCGAGCACATGGCCTTCAAAGGCACCGACCAGATCGGCACCAAGAATTACGCCGCTGAAAAGCCCGCGCTCGCCAAAGTCGAGACCGCTTACGCCGCCTACATTGGCGAGCGCGATAAGGGCGGAGCCGCCGATAAAACCAAGCTCCAGCGGCTTGAAAAGGCCTGGAAGGATGCCATCGGCGAAGCCGACAAATATGTCGTGAGTAACGAATTCGGCAAAATCGTCGAGCAGAATGGCGGCGAAGGCATGAACGCCTTCACCAACTATGACGAAACCGCGTATCACTATTCGTTCCCGGAAAATCGGCTGGAGCTTTGGGCGTATCTCGAATCCGAGCGCTTTCTGCATCCCGTGCTGCGCGAGTTCTACAAAGAACGCAACGTAGTGATTGAAGAGCGCCGCATGCGCACCGACAGCAATCCTTTTGGACGCCTGCTCGAGCAGTTTACGGAAGAAGCATTTGCAGCACACCCCTATCATCGGCCGACCATTGGCTGGATTTCCGATCTCAACACGTTCTCGGCCACCGAAGCACAAAAATTCTTCGACGAATATTACGTGCCCGCCAACATGGTGGTCGCCGTTGCCGGCGACGTGAAGGCAGCGCAGGCCATGCCGATGCTCGAAAAGTATTTTGGCCGTTTGCCCGCGCGTCCGCAGCCCGACGAGACCACCACCACCGAGCCGCCGCAGAACTCGGAGCGCAAAGTCGTGCTCAAGGAACGGACGCAGCCGCTCTACATCGAGGGCTATCACCGCCCCGACTACCGCAGCAAGGACGACGCCGTCTTCGACGCGATCAGCGACCTTATGTCCGAGGGGCGCACATCGCGCCTCTACCGGGCGCTGGTCCGCGACAAGAAAATCGCCTCCGACGCCGAAGGCTTCACCGGATATCCCGGCGTCAAGTATCCGCACCTGTTCGCGTTCATTGCCGTGCCCTTGCCCGGACATGCGACGCAGGAGATGGGCGACGCCATCCACGCCGAGATCGACCGGCTGAAAAAAGAGGACATCACCGACAACGAGCTGAAAATGATCAAGACTCGCGCGAAAGCGAATCTGATTCGTGGCCTCGCCGACAACGAAGGCCTGGCCACGCAGCTCGCCACTTATCAGACGCGCTACGGCGACTGGCGCGAATTGTTCCGCTCGGTCGACCGCATCGATCAGGTGTCCAAGGCCGACATTCGACGTATCGCCAACGAAGTTTTCGTCGAGACCAATCGCACCGTCGGCGTGATCGAAAAAGCGGGCGGAGGCAGTCCCCCCGGTGACCAATCTTCCGACAACTCGGGTGGTCAGGGAGGTGCGCAATGAAATTGGCGACCAACACCGCGGGTGGCCCATTTCTCGCGCGCTCTTTGCGCGAGAAGTGGGGATTTTCGTTCACCTTCCTCTGGGTAAATCTGCTGGTGGTCACGCTCCTCGGCTCCCTGCCGCTGGCCTCGGCGCAAACCAAATCGACCACCGGACCCGCCGAAAAATCCTGGAAGCAGATTCCTATCCCGCAGCTGCCTGCGTTCAAGCCGCAGCAACCCAAACGCGTCGAACTCTCCAACGGCATGGTGATCTTCCTTCAGGAAGATCACGAACTGCCGCTCATTGACGGCGTGGCGCGCATTCGAGGCGGTTCCGTCAACGAGCCTGCCGGCAAAATCGGTCTGGTCGATATCTACGGCGAAGTCTGGCGCACCGGCGGCACGAAAACGCAAACTGGAGACGAACTCGACGACTTTCTCGAAGTACGCGCCGCCAAAGTCGAAACCGGCGGCGGCCCCGATTCCACCACCATCAGCTTTTCGTGCCTGAAGGGCGATCTAGACGACGTTTTCAGAGTTTTCCTTGACGTTCTCCAGAATCCCGAGTTCCGCGCTGACAAGATCGATATCGCGCAAAAAGGTGCCGACGACTCCATCTCCCGCCGTAACGATGACGAGCGTGGAATCGCACAGCGTGAATCGGTCAAGCTGGCCTATGGCGCCGAAAATCCCTACGCTCACGTTCCTGAATACGCAACCGTCGCCGCCATCACGCGCCAGGATTTGCTCGACTGGCACGCGAAATACGTACATCCCAACAACATTATTCTCGGCATAAGCGGAGACTTCGATTCCTCCGCGATGGAAGCGCGTCTGCGTACCGCCTTCGACTCCTGGCCCAAAGGTCCGGTATTTCCCAAGAACGAAATTCAGTATTCTCCCGCCAAGCCCGGCTACTACCTCATCCCCAAAGAGGACGTGAATCAGTCGAGCATTCACATGGTCACGCTCGGGACCACGCGCGATAATCCCGACTATTACGCCATCAGCGTGTTCAACCAGGCCTTCGGCGGCGGATTCTCCTCGCGCCTGTTTAACGACATTCGCACCAAGCGTGGTCTCGCCTACGGTGTCGGAGGCGGTGTGGGCACCAACTTCGGTCATCCCGGCATTCTGCAGATCGCCATCGGCACCAAGAGCCAGAGCACCATCGAAGCCATCCAGGCCGCGTACGAGGACATCGATGACCTCGCCCGCCATCCCATCACCGACGAGGAGATCCAGCACGCCAAGGACGCCATTCTCAACGCGTTCGTGTTCCGTCTCGATTCGCCCGACAAGATTCTGAGCGAGCGCATGGTCTATGAATATTACGGGTATCCTCCCGACTGGCTCGACAAGTACCAGGCGGAAATCAAGAAAGTCACGGCTGCAGATGTGAACCGCGTCGCCGCCAAGTACATGCATAAAGATCAGCTAGCTGTGCTCGTCGTGGGCAATACGAAGGATTTCGACAAGCCGCTGTCATCGCTCGGCGCGGTAAAAGAAATCGACATCACCATTCCGCCGCCGCCCGGCGAAAAGCAAGCCGCAAGCGAAGAGACCAAGCCCGCGGCTTCGAACGCGGAAGGCCAAGCGCTCGCGGCTAAAGTCGCCACCGCCATGGGAGGCCTGCCCAGGCTGCAATCGGTCAAAACGCTGCATCTCGCCTTCACTGAAACCGAAGGCGGCGAGCCACCGACTCCCATCGACGTGACTCTCGCCTTCCCCGACAGCATGCGCGTCGAGGTGCAAACGCCGCAAGGCTTGCTGACTCTTGTCGCGGCTCCCAACGCGGGGTTTATGTCCATGGCCAACATGGGCACGCAGAGCATGCCGCCCGCGCAGAAGACTGAAATGCTCGCCCAGCTTCATCACGATTTGATCTACATTGCCGCGCATGCCGACGATCCCGCCTTCACTTTCACGGCTGCGGGTACTGAGAAAATCGGCGACATCGACGCCGCTGTCCTCGACATCGCCGGCGCCATCCCCTGGGTGCGCTGGTACGTCGATCCCAAGACCGGCTACATTCTGCGCGAGAAATACAAAGGCCTGGCTCCGGCCGGGCCGTTTGACGGCGAAACCGATCTCTCCGATTGGCGCGCTGCTGACGGCTTTACTCAGCCCTACCTGCACAAGAACAAGCAGAACGGCAAAGAGACCAGCGTGGTGGAATACAAGAAAGTTGAGATCAACCCCGCGGTCGACGCGAAGCTTTTCGAGAAACCCGCAGCCGAAGCCGGAGCGTCCCAGCCATGAATTTCAGTCGAATCGGGCCGAATTCCCGCCCGGAAAGCAGCCGTACTCAGGTTCAGTTAGCTCGTGCTCGAGAATGGCAGAGCGCTCCCTTGCACCCAATTACAGTGAAGGGCATCTAAGCAATGTAGGGCAGGCGGATGTGGGGTAGGCGCTGCGCCCCGTGGGGTCCCTGAGGGTTGTGGTTGGTCGCGGCTGGCCGAGTGCGAACTTGAAAAGGGGGCGACAGATCCTACTTCCCGCTATGAGCAATTCGGAACTCAATCCTACTGCGCCAGATCTGCCACCCTAAAACAAACTAGGGTAGTCCGGTCGAATGAACGCGCAGTGATTCCAGTCACGAGAGAAGGAGAAAAGTAGTCGTTGGGCGGCAAGCTTGTATTGAAGGACATTTACATTTCGATGTCGGGTGCATGCCCCATTTGTAACGATTTATTATTGGCTGCCCCCGAAGACCACACCTTGGATAGCGCCATGAGAATCCTAGAGAATGTCTTTCAGAATCACCTGGCAGATAAGCACAACACCGTTTGACAGCAGGGATACCCAGCGGACCTTGGCCTGATTTCCACAACCCCATAATTTTTCAGGATCCAGATTTCAGGCACTACCCGCCCTGCCCATTCACAATCCCGTAACAATTCTCCGGTATAGTCCTCCCCTTACCGGAGGCACGGGGTACCCTCCGACCCGACATTGAGATCCCACACAGAACAGGGGGCATAACTATGGCCACAGCCGCAGCACCGGCAATCCAGGAAAAGCTCAGCAAACGGCCGGGAATGATCGGCGTAATCGGATTCGGCGTCATCTTCGTGATCGGCGTATCCTATGCCGCGTTTCATCTTCTTTCCGACTTGTCCACCGTCCGCTCTGCCTCGATCACTCCGTACGTTCTGCTCGGCGTTGCCCTTCTTGTGGCCCTCGGCTTTGAATTCGTCAACGGCTTCCACGACACCGCCAACGCCGTGGCGACCGTCATTTACACGCACTCTCTGGAACCGCATGTAGCGGTGGTATGGTCGGGCTTCTGGAACTTTCTCGGCGTCATGACTTCCAGTGGCCTGGTTGCCTTCGGCATCATCTCGCTGCTGCCGGTCGAACTGATTCTGCAGGTTGGCAGCAAAGCCGGATTCGCCATGGTGTTCGCGCTGCTGGTCGCCGCCATTCTATGGAATCTCGGCACGTGGTATTTCGGTCTGCCCGCCTCCAGCTCGCACACCATGATCGGCTCCATCATCGGCGTAGGCATCGCCAACCAGGTGATGTCCGCCAAAACCGGCACCAGCGGCGTGGATTGGAGCCAGGCTGCCAACGTCGGCAAATCGCTGTTTCTTTCTCCCATCTTCGGTTTCGTTCTGGCCTACATGCTGCTCCTGGTGATGAAAACCATCATCAAGACCAAGAAGCTGTACCAAGCGCCGGAAGGTACCGAGCCGCCGCCGTTCTGGATTCGCTGCCTGCTGGTCCTCACCTGCACCGGCGTCAGTTTCTTTCACGGCTCGAACGACGGGCAGAAGGGCATGGGATTGATCATGCTCATCCTGGTCGGCACGGTGCCTACGGCCTACGCGCTTAACCATGCCATCACGCACAAGGATTCCGAGGACTTCATCGCCGTTTCGCAGCAAACCGCGAACACTCTCTCCAACTATGTAAGTCCCAACGCCGTCGTCGGGGACGATCGCGACGAGGTCACCACCTACATCCGCACCAAGGAATTTACTCCCAACACCATGCTGGCTCTGCGCCAGCTCGTCAACGATATCGGCAACGAAACCGCGGTGTTCGGCGAAATGTCGAAAGTCCCGCAGGACCAGGTGCGCAACTTCCGCAACGACATGTATCTGGTCAGCGAAGCTCTGCGCGTGATGAAGAAAACCCACCAGCCTTCCATCTCCGCCGCCGACTGGGGCGTGCTCGATAACTACAAGAAGCACGTGGACCATGCCACGCGATTCATTCCGGCGTGGGTAAAAGTGGCGGTCGCGATGGCGCTCGGGCTGGGCACGATGGTGGGCTGGAAGCGGATCGTGATCACGGTGGGAGAGAAAATCGGCAAGGAGCATCTCACCTACGGCCAGGGAGCCGCAGCCGAGATCATAGCCATGGCGACGATCGGCGCGGCCGACGGATTCGGCTTACCCGTCAGCACTACGCACGTGCTTTCTTCCGGAGTCGCCGGCACCATGGCGGCAAATCATTCCGGATTGCAATGGTCCACGGTGCGCAATCTGGGCATGGCCTGGGTTCTGACTTTGCCCGCTTCGATGGTGCTGGCGGGATTCTTGTTCTGGGCGTTCCGCAACGCCTTCTAGCGCGCACGAAATCGGCTGCCCCACCCTTCGCGCTGTACGAAGGGTGGGAGAACCTTCACTGGCTCAGCTTTCATCCCAGCTCTTGGGCACATTCACATACGAGCGATCCAGTTGTGCGACTGATGGGCAGCCGAGCAGGCGCAGGGTGCGTTCCACATCGGTGCGCAGGATTTCGATAGCGCGATTGACCCCG
>Ga0187770_10000119_pt1 | contig 35302 bp, 23 predicted proteins | sample 0116_SJ02_MP02_2_FD_133154 | JGI IMG/M metagenome (GOLD analysis project Ga0187770, IMG submission 133154) | Tropical peat soil microbial communities from peatlands in Department of Meta, Colombia - 0116_SJ02_MP02_20_MG | ecosystem: Environmental > Terrestrial > Soil > Wetlands > Peat | place...
CAAATCGGGTCGGCACTCGCTGAGCAGGGCCTTGATATAGCCGAAGACGACTCCAGCCTGTTGGCGATCAGTGGCGATGATGAACTCCCAGGCCCGCTCGCCCGGCGCCAGCATCCCGGAGAAGGGCCCTAGCACAGCGGTATAGGCCGCGATATAGGCACTGATGCGCGACTTTCCGGACCGTCGGCCGCATATGGAATACACTTCCCTGTAGCCGCCTTCCCTGGGTGCCTCAAGACCGGTACACGCTTTAAAGATATCCAGTTCCTTCTCATCAAGCGCCTCACCAAAGACGGCCTTGAGGAAGACAAGCCATTTGGACCAACTCTCGGGGCGGGGGAAGGCTTTGCCAAACCAACCAGGCTCAAGGAAGGCCTCGATGACGCCCGGGCGATCAGGGGGTCGAGCCTGGCCGGAGGTACGGTTGTGGAACCAGCAGCGGTCGCTGCCCCGGGTGGCAAAGGCCTGGCAGGGGCGTCCGTTTACAACCGCCGAGCATCTCTCTGCCATTTACAGGCCTCCGCTATAACGGGCCTTCATCTTCGCCTCATGCTCCCGGTTCTCCCGGTAGGCGATGTATCGCTGGCTCGAGATGATCGCCCGGTGCCTCAGCCAGCCAGCGATCTGGGTGATCCCGTCTCCTGCAGTAGCCATTGAGGTGGCCGCCGTGTGCCTGAGATCGTGAATGCTATGTTGACCTGGGATCCCTGCCCTGCGGCAGAGCGTTCGGAAGGTGCCCTGCACGGAGTCGTCGGCCATGTGCTCATCCCCGTAGATGCGGTGCGGGAAGACCCAGGGCGAGTCCTTCGGCTCGCGTTCCCTCATCCAGCGCTGGTACTTGTGCCACAACCGGTCGGGAAGGTCGTAGGTCTTCGTGAACCCCTGCTTCTCGGCACGGATCGTGACCTGGCGTGCCGCCGTGTTGAAGTCCTCGACCCGCAGCGCGACGAGCTCGCCCACCCTCATCGCCAGGTAGTAGGCAAGGTTCATGGCAAAATCGTACTTCTTCGAAAACCTCGAAGCCGAGCTCAACAGGCTGTCCAGTTCTCCTTGTGTGAAAACCCGGAGCCGGCCATTCAATCCCGAGCCCTTTGGCCGGCCTCGGGAACGCTTAATGAGTTCCGTCATCAGCGGTCCTCCTTTCGCCCATGAAACCGAGCGATGGCTGCTTCATCCATGCCCAGTTCCCGCAAGCAGTCGTCCATCGTCCGGCAGTCGCGGAAGTCCTTACGCCTGACTGTAGCCTTAGCAATGAACCCAGATCGGATGGCCCGGCCGAGGAACTCCGCCAGGCGGCGCTCGAATGTCGCCGGATCGCTGAGCGCAGGCATCTTGTAGACCCTCTTCTCCGCGAACTCCGAGGCGGGAACGTCGACGGGCCGCTCTTTCTCCAGCACCAGCCGCGTCGTCAGGCGGTTTGTCTTGATACACCGGGCCGAGAGGATCTTTACGACTTTCACAGGCCAGCAGGCCGGAGTGGCCGAGGCGGTTACGATCGAGTACAGCAGATTCTCGTCATCGAAGCAGATCACCGCATCAGCCTTGTCGGTTTCCGCACCCTCATAAACGGCGACGGCCTCATCCTCGAAAATCTTCTTCCTCCTCATCGACGGTCCCTCCTTCCTGCATATGGCAGGCCCTGCGGCTTGATCGGCCAGGCCAAGCGCCCGAGGGCCTTGATCTCCGCCTCCGTAAAGTAGCCCCATTCCTCTTCCTGGCCTTGGATGAATCCGAACCAGCGTCCGGGCTCGGTTTCCACGACGCCGAACCAATACCAGCCCGAGAAGGACTCCCAGCCCTTCAAGACCTTGTGGCGTCCCGCGTAGAGTTCATCGTTGATCGTTCGAAGGACGTCATCCTTGGTCATCGTCATCCTCTTCGTCGGGCGGGTCACAATCGAAGTACTTGTTCATGACCATCAGCAGGTTGTTGTAATCGCCCGAGGTGGCCTCAGCCTGAATCTTCCTCCACTGGTCCTCAGGCATCCCGGCCCGCCTTGCGGCCTGGTGCGCCCGCCCAAGTATGGCGAAGGCGTTCCCGTCCTCTCCCACAAGCCGAAGCCTCGGTCTGTCGCTTTTGGTCCCGTATCTATCGTTCACCATTATGTTCACCTATTAAATTATAAATAGAAATAGGCCAAAGGTCAATACCAATGGGCAAAATAGATACTATATGTAGTACCTCATAAATAATTATAAATTGGTCAGCACTATATTTAGTGGACTAGGCCAGATGAATACCACTAGCTCTGCCTGATCAGGTACGATATCTTCGGGTTGTCCGATGCTTGCAACCTCTGCTAGTGCTAACGCCCCATTTACCCGCCCGCCCACTGCCTCGGTCTCGCTCCGATCGGGTGGTCGCAGATCGCAGCTTTTTTCTTTGAAGGTCAAGAGGATAAGCCCGGAGCGCGTCTCACTGGGCACGCGGGCGGAGGCGGGCCTTCTAAGCGTCTGCTGGTCCCACTAGGAGGCCGATAGCTTTTTTATATCCCTCGACATGTGTGAATTTTAAAGCTTATCGAACACCAAGCGTCCATCTTATGATTATAGGTGTTGTTTCAACATGGTTCGTTATATCCTTTGCGCGTTGACTGGCGGTCCCATTATTAGAGTTCTTCACTCCGAACGATGCCATAAGTTGAAAACCTAAGTTTATAGGTGGTATCTTGAGGGGAGCAGGTCACCTATAGGGAGGCAATGCCATGGTGTGCGACTCTCATTCGTTCGAGCGAACCTCGATTCCTATCTGGAGACCATGAGATGCCGTACTTTGAGAATCTCGGCCCTGCCTTGGCTGTCTTGGCCGTAAACATAAAAATCCTCCCCGCCGTCGGCGGCGCAGTAGAGTATCTGCAGCGCCCGGACCCGGACGAGATTGATGATGGCCTTGTCAACCAGGCCCTCGACCTGGTCAACGAGTTCGCTGAGACAAATCCGCCTGCCAAGGCTAATGTCAACATATTTGTTCCTGCTCTCGCCAGAAACGAACGCCATCTCTACAGGTTCTTTCTTGATGGCAGTCTGCGAACATATTTCTTGGGCACCGGCATCGAACGGAATCGGGACTTCCCCATTATGATCGCGCAGATTGGTGCAAGTTGTGTCTATCGCCGAGATGATGGCACGCTCGTGCTTTTCGATCACAAGATGCGTATTCTCTTGCTCTTGCCGAAGGGCGGCAATGGCATCTCGGACGATGTGTGGGAATCGCTTAGCAGGTCCTCTGCTGCTGACGGTTCATTTTCAATAGAGAACGTGAACGAAAAGACAAGTCATACACCTGAGCGGGATATCGACCCTCGTACCAGGGCTGGCGGGATTGCGCGCCACAGGATGCACCTTCTTGAGATCGACCTGATCAACAGTACTGATAGCGAAAGGAATCCCAACAGCTGGGCTATTATCGATGGAGCGGTGAAGCTCGATCAGTTCATCGAAAAACCGCAACTCATTGGCGTGGCAAAGTCCTTCAGTAAAAAGCCCCTGTTTCACTTCGCCCCGTCGCCTCGTCCTATCGATGTAACGGGATTGCTCGCGGGTCTCGATTACGCGCACCGCACGCCCGCCTTCGCTTCTCATGGCGGTAAGGTCGCATTCTGGTACGTTCGGCTTTGGGAGCAAAAGGAACTCGACTATCCTCTTATGGGAGTCGTCAAGGTTGAGCTGCCAACACCAGACACTCAACCCGCAGAAACCGATCTCATTAACGAGCTTTCGCGGGCCCTTGTGGCTGAACGAAGCGTTACACCTTACGGACAAGATAAGAGATGGCATTGTCATCTGTATCCAATCTATTGCTGTGAGCGCGCAACAAAGGAGCAATTTATGTCCCAGGAGGTTCTCATGGGACATGTTCGCTGGAAGGCTTTAAAACTCTAAGAGGAGATCCCATATGGCGAAACGGAATGACGACAGCAAAGCCCAAAACTCCGTCAACGGCACCAATTCTGCCAAGGATGCCGGGCGGATAAGTACTGATGTAAAAACAATCGGGCGCACTTCTGCCACCGAAAGGGAGGCAAACTCGTCCGACACGTTCCACTTCTGGTTGGCTAAAGACCAGATATGCAATCCTTTCGATATCGTGGAAGTCGATCAAGTCTCGCATGCTGGCGCGGATAAAACGAGCAAGACATACGGGCTCATCACGAACATTCACCACTACACTGACGCCGCGGGCCACTTATCTAATTACATTTCGAGCAATTTCGGGGACGTAACGGAGGAGCCCAACACTCCGCGTCAAGGTGCCCACATCGCTCACATCAGTGTACTCAGCAATGACGCAGACATCTACATGCCAGTGCCAAGTGGACGCCGAGTTCGATTCGCCGACGAACAGGGTATTTACCGCGCCCTCGGAATTGATACCCTGATGACGGAACGACCGAACGATGCAATCCCGGCGGGCCTCATCAAGTTAAGCAGTGGCGCAACAGCCACTGCCTACCTTGATGGACGTTATCTCCTAGGGCCCGAGTCGGCTCACGTCAACATTACGGGCATCAGTGGGTTGGCGACCAAGACCTCCTATGCCATGTTTTTAATCCAGGCCATCCTCCAGAAAGCGCAGAACCCCGAGGACATCGCTATCATCATCCTAAACGTGAAGCATGGGGACTTACTACACCTCGATGAGGAACCCGAAAAAAAGCTCCCACTCGAGCAGGTCGAACTATGGGAAAAGCTTGGCCTGAAACCGCAGACGTTCCCTCCCGGAAACGTACACTATTATCTGCCGCGCAGCCACCGTAAGGGGTACCCGAACAGTCATACGCCCTACCCGACATCCTATTCTATCTATGCCTATGATATGGAGAATACGGCTGACAAGCTCGATTTCCTCTTTACGAACGTTCCCGATGCCTACGGGACGCTCGAGAGCATAATCAGCGAGCTACGCGAGGGTTTCCGCACAGGCGACAAGGAATTGCGGAACGTCACGAGTTTCGATAATTTGCTGACAAGCGCGCCGCTTTTCGACCCTTCAACCGGGGGTCCCGTCAAGAACGGATGGCGGAACATCAAGCCTTCATCTATAGGGGTCTTCCGGCGACACATGCGCCGCATGATTACGACGGGCGGGTCCGGGCTATTTGTCCAAGGCGCTCGTAGCACGCGCGAGAAGGACCTCGGCGAGGAGTTTCTTAAGATCAAGGGTGGCCACGCCTACGTCGTGGATATTGCAAAGTTGAAAGACCATGAGCAGTGTTTGGTCTTTGGCGACTTGCTCCGCACAATGTATCGCGTAAAGGCCGAGGGCGTTGAGGACGAGAAGACAGGAGAAGTTTTGCCCGGGCCGGAGAAAATCATCTTCTTCATTGACGAATTAAACAAGTATGCACCGCGCGGCCGCCAGGCATCTCCCATTACGGATCAGGTCCTTGAAATCGCCGAGAGAGGCCGCTCGCTAGGTGTGATCCTAATCTCGGCGCAGCAATTCATGAGTGCTGTACATGAACGTGTTACGGGCAACTGCGCCACGAAGATTCTCGGGCGCACTGGCTCGGCTGAGGTAGGAGCATTGGATTATAGGTTCCTGGGGGATGACATTAAGATGAACATGACGCGGTTGTCTAAGGGCGAACTTCTTGTGAGTCACGCCATCTACCGACAACCGGTCAAGGTCATTTTCCCGCTTCCGGCGTACCGGCAACCATCAGCATAGGGTCAATAATGGCGCAACGCCATCTTGAAGATAGGATTATGGCTCACGCCATCAGCGTGACGAATGGCTTTCTTGAGGCTGCGCGAAAGGCACATAATGAGGCCGAGTTACGAACCGAGGCGGCCAAGGTCATCGAGCATTTTGCCGAGGAAGTGGGGCTGCAACTGCACGTCCGTGAAGAATACACGCTCTTTAATGGTCGCGCTGATGCTGTCTATAACCGATTCATCATCGAATACGAGCCCCCTCGTTCGCTTCGCCAAGATAACAATTACCGTGCGAATCGGCATGCCGTCGCGCAGGTCAAGCAATATATGACGGACATAGTCCGTCGCGAGCGCCAAAAAGAAGAGCGCCTGGCAGGCGTGGCATTTGATGGCTGCTACTATATCTTTGTGCGCCGCAAGGAGGGCGTCTGGTATATCGACGATCCGCTTGAGGTAAGGCCACCGGCTACCGACCGGTTCCTGCGGATGCTTAGTTCGCTCTCGACCGAGAGGGCGCTTATCCCCGAGAATCTCATCGAGGACTTCGGCGAGCGGACGCTGGTCGGACGCCAGGTCGTCGGGGCACTCTATAAGGCTCTGACCGAATCCGAGGCGCCGCGAATCAAAGTGCTCTTCGAACAATGGTCCCGGCAATTCAGCGAGGTCTGTGATTATGACCAGGCTTCCAAGGTCAATGTGATGGTCATCGCCCGCGAATACGGGATCACCGGGAAGAAGATTGATCCGTTCTGTCTCTTCTTCTGTATCCATAGCTACTACGCAGCGCTCATCAAACTCTTGGCAGTTCAGATCGCCCACTTCTACCTGGCCCCCAAGCTGGGTACAGACCTCCACCAAGCGGCTAATCTCTCGGCCGAGGACCTGCTGTCCTACGCCAAACGTATGGAACAGGGGGGCATCTTCGCAGAACTGGGCATTAAGAACTTTCTTGAGGGCGATTTTTTCAGCTGGTACTTGGACTGCTGGTCCCCTCCTGTAGAAGCGGCCATCCGGACGATGATCGGCAAGCTGGCCGACTACTCGCTCGTCACTCTTGATGTGGACCCAGACGCCACACGAGACCTCCTGAAACATCTTTATCAACACCTTATGCCAAAGACTCTGCGGCACAACTTAGGGGAATACTACACGCCCGACTGGCTGGCGGAGCGCCTCCTAAACATGCTCGATGGAGGCCGTTTCAAGGGCGATCCCAAGAAACGGTTGCTTGATCCGGCGTGCGGGTCCGGCACCTTTCTTGTCTTAGCGATTAAGGCCGTACGCCAATATGGCTGGAAGAACAGCACGTCCGAACGCGATGTCCTCGAGATGATCCTCGAAAACATAGTCGGGTTTGACCTGAACCCGCTGGCGGTTATCTCGGCCCGAACAAACTATCTCCTCGCCTTGGGCGACCTTCTACAACACCGCCAGGGAGAAATCACCATACCTGTTTACCTTTGTGACTCAATTCTTACACCGTCGGAATCCGGCAACCTGTTTAGTCAAGGGTTATATACCTTTAGCACGGCTGTCGGACCATTTGCCGTCCCGTCATCCCTTGTAGAAGCGCGGCACATAGATCGTCTAGCCGGGATTCTTGAAGAATCGGTAGCCATCCACCGGTCGCCGGACGAGTTTGCGGCTAAAGCGATTGATAACTTCCCCCTGAACCCCAAAAAGGACGAGCGCGATATCCACGCCTTGGTGGACCTTTACAAGGTACTCCTCGACCTCGACGAGAAGAAGGTGAACGGCGTGTGGGCGCGAATCGTCAAGAATGCCTTTGCACCGATGTTCGTGGGCCAATTTGATTATGTTGCAGGAAACCCCCCATGGGTGAATTGGGAGCATCTGCCGGAGCGGTATCGCAAAGAAATAGTGCCCCTCTGGCAACGGTACAATCTGTTCACCCATACGGGATTGAAAGCCCGTCTGGGTTCGGCTAAAGACGATATCTCGGTTCTGATGTTTTATGTCTCAGCCGACAAGTACTTGAGCGACTACGGGCGGATTGGATTCGTAATTACACAGACCGTCTTCAAGACCGAGGGTGGAGGAGAAGGTTTCCGTAGGTTCAAAATTGGCAAGGAAGGGCCCCCGTTGCGGGTATTTTGGTTCGACGACATGAGCGCTCTTAAACCGTTCGAAGGCGCTACTAACCGGACGGGCATCGTGCTAGCTGAGAAAGGAGCACCTACCAAGTATCCCGTAAATGTTGGTTACTGGCGCAAACGCAAGAAGGGCGGGTTAGTTCCAGAGGGTGTGGCACTTTCCCAGGTGACCCCAGATCTGTGCAGTATATCCCAGTGGCAAGCCGAGCCCATTGACGGGTCTAGAATAGATTCGCCTTGGATTGCTGGGCGCCCAAAGTCGATCCGAGCCGTCAAACACGTAGTCGGGGCTTCAGCATACAAGGCTCGGGCTGGATGTTGTACGTGGTTGAATGGTGCATACTGGGTTGAAATTGCTGCTATCACACCTGGTGGTTTGGTAACCGTGGCCAATTGCGGTGATGTAGGGAAGAAAGAACAGGAAAACATACAGAAGTCCGTTGAGAGCAAGTCGGTATTTTCTCTCCTTAGGGGGCAGGATGTTTCTCGCTGGAGCGCTACACCCTCGTTAAGCATTATTCTGGCGCAAGACCCGAAGAACCCTGCGGTGGCCATGTCAGAGGCAATGCTAAAGCGCGATCGCCCCAAGACGCTTGAATACTTCCAGTCCTTTGAAAACCAACTGCGAGAACGTAGTGGATACAAGAAATACCTTCGCCCCAACGGGGAACCCTTTTACGCCATCTACAATGTTGGGCCGTACACATTTTCCGGATGGAAGGTGGTTTGGCGTGAGGTTTCCAATGAGATGGACGCAGCAGTAGTTGGGCCCATAAATGACGACAAACCAATTGTGCCGGACCATACAATAATAATGATCCCTACGGACACAGAAATGGAGGCCCAGTATCTATGTGCTGTCCTTAATTGCAGCCCGGCACGTTATATTGTACAAGCCTACGTTGCTATGCACCCATCGCCGCATGTACTGAAATACATTCCATTAATGAAGTTCGATGGCCGGAACCCACTCCACAAGAAACTTGCCGATTCAAGTAAGCAGGCACACGCGGCGGCGGCACGGGGCGATATGGCGATCATCGAGGAGTGCGAATTGCACATAGATGATCTCGCTGCCGAACTCTGGAAACTCTCCAAGGAGGAGCTCAAAGACATACAAGACTCGCTGAAGGATCTAACAGGATAAACGAGAGAAGACGCTCTTGAGGAAAACATGAGCAGGAAAGCGAGAATTTTGAGGCGCTTCGACCGTGATACCCTGGGGGGTCACCCAGTATGTCGGACTGTCCTGCTCATTAACCCTCCTGTCTATGACACCCAATACTGGGCTGAATGGGCCCAACCGTATGGGCTACTAAGGATCGCCACACTTCTGAAGAAGCACTATCGCTACAGGCGGGTCGAACTCTTCGACTTCATGGAAACGGACGAACACCGCCAAGTACATCGGCATCGAATCAATCCGACCGAATCCTATGCAGAACGGGAGGAACCCGAGCACTCAGTCAGTCCCGTCATGGTGGAAAAGAATGGCGAATCGTTGCAGCTTTTCAAATATCATTTCGGCAAAACCTGGCGAGAGTTCGATGAATGGCTTGACGCTAAGGACTTTACAGCCAAACACCCGCCGCACGAGGTGTGGATTTCTGCCGTCATGACCTACTGGTGGGAAAGCCTCCGGGATCTGACGAAGCGGCTCCGAAGGCGCTTCGGGAAACGCACGACCATTCTGCTCGGCGGAATCTACCCGACGCTCGTACCTCAGCACGCCGCCAGGATGACCACGGCCGACATTGTCGTTGCGGGCGAGGTCGCGGCGGCCAACGACCTCTGGACAGACCTTTCCTTGTACAGAAAGACGCCCGAATATGCCATCATCACGCCGAGCCGTGGGTGTCCCTTCAACTGCGCATACTGCGCGCAGCGCAAGTTGAACGGCGGGCACAGGAGGGTACGCCATCGCCAAGCCGAGGATATCTTGGCCGAAATGAAGGATAAGTACGAGCGTTATGGCATCCGGGATTTTGCATTCTATGCCGATTATCTCCTCGTCAACTATCAGGACTGCCTGATGCCCATTCTGCGGGGCATTGTGGAGCAGAAGCTGCCCTTCCGGTTGCATGCGCCAGAAGGATTTGACACCCGGACGCTTTGTCAATCGCAAGAACTTGTCGATCTGTTAAAGGCAGCGCACTTGGAACGTCTCTACCTGCCCTTAGAGCATTTCGATGATAAACGATTGAAGGAACTGAATCGAAAACACGTGAAGATAGACCATTTCGTTAAGGCCGTGCAAATGTGCGAGAAGGCTGGTTACCGCCTCCGCAACTTGGAAGTCAATGCCTTTGTCTTATATGGGCTTCCGGGCGAGACTATTGATGAACTGGTGAAGACCACGCTTTTCGTTTCCCATACAGTTGGCTCGATTATTCCAATGTTGTTTACTCCTGTGCCGGGGACGGCTATCTATGAGAAATATCTACCCTACTTCCGAAAACAGGGATGGGACAGCGATCTGCATATGCTAAACGGAAAACTGTACCCCTTTCTGCACATGAACGAGGGCGGCGTCGAGGATTACATCGACCTTCAGCGACTAATGTACAGCCTAAATGCCCACTACCGCAGTAAGTCTTTCAACGTCTTCGGTGAAACGCGAGTGGCGTCAGCCTTTCGGAATAATGTCAGTAACGGATTCGCTAAACAGATCGCCGGACAATGGGAGACCGGGTTGCTACGGCCAACTGACGGGCCACGATGAAAGGCGCGTAGGATGGTGCAGTATCCCATTGGTACAGATGACGTGAGTAGCGAAATCATCAAGAAGGCTCTCGTCTTGTACTACCGGGCATGGAGCTATTACTGGAACCAGAAACCGACAGGATGCGTGATTCATCCAGCCGAATCGTTTGTCGAACTAGCGGATGAGGCTATCGTATTCTCCCCTCGAGGGGTTTCACCAAACGATATTCACCGCCTATGCAACGCTTTTGACCAGCGAATTACGTTCATCGCGGCAGAACTGCCGGAGCGCTATGGGGGGTACTGCACCGCCACCCGTGTTTGCAGAGATGCTTCGCCGCTCTTGGTGCGGGTCCTCGAACAGCTGAATGCCGAGTATGCTGATCTAGTCAATTCTATAGATGACAAGCGCAGGTATGAGCGAGGTCGGCAGGAATGGCGCCTGTCAGAAGCAGGGACGTTCTCAAAACACTACGATGGGAAGACAACTCGTCTCGCGCTCGTCCCGGAACGGGCCGATCTCTACACCTACACTGTCATTGCCAAAGAAGGTGACGACTTTTATTTTACTGCGAGCAAGAGCGGACCTAAGGGCGACGTTATCGAACAGGGATTCTATCGCAAACATCGGCATGAACTCGGTCGCCAAACCTGTGACAATCTAGATCTCTTCCCTTCGGGAGGATGTCCAACCCTCTGGCGGCTTGTCAAGGCAGGTGCTGGTTTCAAAGCATTTCATCGAAGAGTGCCTCGAATCGAGGGCGTATATTTTGGTGCGTGACGTGGCAAACATTGTTGTACCCCACCTTCATAGGATTCTAATAGACGGACCTTTGAAAGTGGATCCCGATAGACCAGGAGGTTTTCCCAGCCGAGAATCCGACTATAAGGCTGTCTGGTGATCGTTCTCGGGCCGACTCACCACCGGCAAAAAAGAACGCCAGGATCGTTTGGTCCCTGGTTCACTTTTGTACGTCGTTTTCCGTCGGCATGTGCAGATCGGGCCCCGCGTAGACCTTGGTGAAGTCCGCGAACGCCTCAACGCCCAGCGCCGAGTAGAGGCCGATCAGGGCATGGTAGCGGGCAGGCTTCGCGGCGATCATCTCGTAGATGGCAGTTTTGGCCATTTATCCTCTGGTGAAGAACTGGCCAAGGTCCTATGTTGCGGACACGTTCTTGTTATTCATACTGTGAATTCCTTCCACTTACGCGCGGCGCGTTCCTTGATCTGATCGTCGTGGAACAGCTCAATGTAAAAAGGCGTATAGCCCCAGCCACCCCCGCCGACCTTTCGATATTTACGACGAACCTGCTCCTCACGGTCGGCGGTAGCAAACCGGCGCACTTCGTCGGCCGGAGCCGTGAGTGCTTCGAATACTGGGTCGCCCGGACGCCCCTTGTCCGTAACACGAACGAAGACGTACCAACAGAGCGGGCCGCCCCAGACGTTCCCAGTTTTTTCATCACCCACTATCCAGAATTTGTCGGATGTGTTGCGTCGGGTCTTGACAGATAAGAGTGCCGCAGTATCTCCAGAGGGTCCGGTCACCACTATATCGGGACCCTTCTGGTTCCGAGAAGTGGGCAAAGCAGTCAGCCCTCTCAGTGTTAGCTGGGCGATCACCCAGTGCACGCCGGCTTCGCCGACTTGTTGGCGCGTTGGTTTCATCGTTCCCTCCTTGATATTCATTTTATGCAGGCCCTTTGCTTTTGCAACTAACCCAGCGCTCCGTTCCGCCTCATGACGCCAACGACACAGGATATCCTCTCTCTTTTATCAGGCGTCTGTCGAAAGTTGCAGGAAAGGCTAGCTCTGACGCGTTTCCGACGCCTTCCTCTCCTGATCTGAACCATCAGGAGGTCAGGCATGGCCGAGATCGGGAGACCGAGATAGAAAACGGGGATGTTAACCTTCCTGGAGGTCCCACCTGGCCTTACGGTTGCTACGATTTCTGCCTACCGACCTTAACTATCAGTTACATCGAGCAGATACCTGTCTTGCTTCGTTCCGATGCCTATACCCCGATGAGACTATATGATCCGCGTTTGGTGACCATATGGAAAATCGATGACTCTCCTCTTCGTCTTTTTTCGCCTGGCTCTCGCGCCTTGCGATGCTTATCTTCTGGATTCTCGGGCCATCGGCCGCGGATTAGGCGCCGGAGGCGGCTAGATAATCGGGATGGGGCAGGCAGGCGTGAGGATGCGCTTCAGGTGTTTGCTGGCGCTGCCATGATTCTTCCAGTGCTCACCTAATTTTTTATGTGTGTGGACTTTAACCGAAATCGAACCCTAGGCACGTGTTCTATGACTATACATATGCTTTCAATATGATTCGTCATATAGTTTACTGGTCACTTGAAACGCGCGATCTCCATCCGCGGGATCGAGAAAAGAGGAGTCAGGGAGTTTCCTTATTGCTTTGTTGTGCGCGCCCACAGTAGGTCAGTAGCTTTTTGCAGACAGCGTTATTGCTTTTGAGGCACCCCTGAAGCGAGGCCCTTCTGATCTGCCCCCCTTATATCGGGCAAGCAAAATAGGCAGGCTCGGCTGAAGAATACCTGGTCTGTCCTCCCCAATCGGGCGCTGGAAGGCACCAGAGCTTATCCTCATAGGCCTACCATGTTAAGGCATTTTGCGGGCCTCACCCTACATATCGATCTAGAAAGTGGCCGGCCGGGCTGAAGGCAGCTGATCCTAAGAGATCCAATCTGGGCCGAATAGCGTATGGGGCTAATCCCTTCCTTCTGACATCAGGGCAAACTGGACCAGCGATGCTTCCGCTTATCCTCGGCTGGTCCCGATGTTAAGGACCTCATCCCTAAGCCTAACCCGTTACGCCTGGGTAACAATCTGACAATCTCCTCATATTTTTGAGATTGTTGAGTAGATTGTTACGATATTTGGGTCAAATTGTCAGATTGTCAGATTTTATAGTGAGTGAAGGACAATCTGACGGCCTAAGCCGAAACTTTCCTCACTTCTGGCTTGGGTCGGCCTTAGGCGGATACCAGTACCAACCGTGCGCCGTTTGCCTGGTTGTCCAACCGGTTTTCTTGCGAGCCGTCATCCAAGTAGCTAGGCCGATCTCAGGAACCTCATTCATGATCCATGACGCCGGTAGCCCTTCAGCGCCAATATCTTTCAAGCTCTCTAGGACGGCGATCGCAAGGCCAAGTTTTGTCCGCCGATCCTTCGCATCTTCGGGCGTCGCAGGCCCCAATTCCTCGCTCACATCGCCGGGCTCCTCGTCCAGCGCCAACTCGATACAGTTCTGCTCCTCAGAGATTCGGAAACAGAACTCGGCCTGCCGACGATCGACATCACGTACAGTATTGCTTTTCACCGACAGAAACTGACGGACATCCGGCGTGTCCCGCTTCGGCACGATCGCCCAGATGGCTCGCGGCACTTGGCCCCACGCCGCCGAGCCGGAAATTCGGTGGATCATGGCCCTCATCTGGCTCTTATTGAGGTGCATGATGCCCAGTACCGCAACTTGCTCTGTCTCAATAAGAATCTCCAGCGGTCTCAGTGCCAACCGGACGTCTCTTCCTTTATGTGTGTCTATGTGCCTCGTGAGCCCGACGTACGCGTCCAGCGGGTCGACGATGATCAATTTCACGTTGCCCAATTCCCGCATCCTCTGCCGAACCTTCTCCAAATCGGTCGACAGATCGACGGGACGGATCGCATCCTCGTGCCTCATACCCTTGACAAAATGGACTTGGCTCATGTCAGCGCCTTCTAAACGCAAGCGCCGTTTGCAAGTAGTGGCCCAGTTGTCCTCTGACTGAAGGATGAGAACTCGTCCTTGCTCGACCTTGGACTGTTCGTGGTTAGGGAACGGACGACCAGCGGACACGCGAGCGGCCACCATCATTGAGAACCATGACTTACCGGACGTTGGCATTCCGATGATCACCGACAACGCGGCCTTCGGCAGGATGTCGTGCCAGAGCCATTCTATCGGCTGCTCCTGCACGTCGGCCGCTACGGTGTCGACCAAGCCTTCGGTGTCTTTTCCATTCCCTACGGTCAAGGCCTCCGCTAACATCGGGCCGATCCCGTCAAGGTCGCCCTTTATGTAGAGATCGGCACTTTTCAACAATGCCTTTTGAACCGCCTTACGTCGGGCCCAGGCACGGAGCTTGCCGCGCACGTATGAGAAGTCCGCTCCCTCACCGGCCTGAACCACCTTTTTAAGCTCTTCGCGATAGATGACCTCAACCTCCGGCTTCATCTCCCTGGCCAGAGCTTCCGTGCACTCTTGACAAAACTCATCCACAGCGAGTGGGTGTTGATGTTCGTCGTAGAGCCTGTGGACAAGGCGGACCAGGTCGACGTGCACTGGGTTCTCGAAGAACTCAGGAAGGGCGATCTCTTTTGCCTCCGGCCAGAGGCTTTGGTCGTAGATCATCATGGCCACGATTTTTCGCTGTATGGCTGCGTCGAACTCAAAGTGGGGTGTCTTACCGGGTTCTGTCTCGGTTGTCGTTTCCATTTTATCCTCCATATCGCCGATACGTTTCAGTTTCATGCCCGTCTCCTTTTCGATAAATTGAGAAGAGCCCGGGCTTGCTCCAGGTTGCCTTGTCGGGCCGTTGGCCATGAACTCATCCGGGGGTGTCTCCAAGACCTCTTCTGGAGGGGCCGCTTCCGGCGCCGGCCCGATTTCCATAGGTACCGGCTGAGGGGCCTGTCCGTTTGGATTGACAGCATCCCGGACGATCTTCCCGAGCTGGTTTATGGCGTCTTCCTGCGTTATCTTTCCGGCTTGATAGTCCCGGGCGGCTTTTTTTACCTCTTCGCCATCCATAAGCTTCGTCGCCTTGAACTTCTGAAGTTCGTCATAGGTAAGCTCAGTCAGGTGGAGGAGGTTCTCGGCGATCATCCGAAGGCCCTCGCCTGTCGGCGCGCCCTTCTTCGCCTTGAGTTCCGTGACCATGTCGGGCGGTAGCCGTTCCTCCATGAGACTCTGTATGTCCGGCGGGGTCTGGTCCCAGGTCGTCACCCCGTTGTCGATGGCCTTTTGCTGGTATTCGACAAGTTGCCGAAAGTAAGCTTCTTTTTCCGTCAGCTTTGCCCGGCTCCTTTGGAAGTGACCTTCCGGTCTTTTCCGCATACTCGCTTTTTCATGGTAGTAATGGGCGGGGGGGATTCCCATTTTCTCCTCGTACTGCCACTTGGCGAGCCCGGTCAGTTCTTCCGGCTCCGCGCGTTGTGGCCACATCACGGCATGCACACGCCATCGTTTTTTCTTCGCCATTTCTGATTCTCCCTTAATCTTAAAATAAGGAATAGGCGAGCGCCCGACAAAGGGGAGACTTGAACCTAAGCTCTGTGTCTCCCGATTGCCCGTTCATGCTACGTACTCCTTACGATGAAGATGTTGTGAGTCGAAAAGATTTGGGGAGGGGCGAGATATTCTCGCCCTCCCCAGCAAGCCCTAGTATCACCTCCGCCGCTAATATCGTCCCAACCTGGAAAAATTGCGATGTCCAAACTATGGTCTTGCCGTTGACAATGTTTTTGCGGTTTCTTTGCGGGGGGACACCACTTAACGTTCGAGATTATGTTTTCTACGCTGGGGGGGTTAATTAGAAGGAATCGGGCTTAGAGGCGAAGTATGGGCCAATCTCGATTAGACCTGGCCTTGTTAAATTGATTTAGCAATTTCCAACGAGACTTATGACCTTGCCAACAGGGATTTAATTATAGCGGGCAGGACAGCGGCTAGAATTCAACCACCTTTTTAGCCGAATTTGCCGGATTTGTAATTCACCCAGAGCGCATAGACGCCTGCTTTCCTGGGCACAACTTTTCGCACGGTCGGTTCATCATAAAGCGTGAAGAATGAGGACCAACTGCCAATACTCATGCCAGCCTCCTTCTACCTAAACTTCTCCCTTTAACGTTAAGACCCACAAAATCACAAAATATTCTCGCGTCCTTCTTGACTTTTCGTTTTGCATTTTCGATACTTAGGTCGGCTTTCTTGTGCGGGCTGGGGAAAGTCCCCACCATATCCCCCTTTTGCTGACAACAGCCCGCGTGTCCGCGTCGAAACGGGGATGATCAGGCGAGATAAGGAAAACGTCTGGCAAGGCGGACCCGTCCCTTTTATCAGGCGTCCGTCGAAAAAGGCAGTACAGGCGAGCAGACAAGCGTCCACGACGGTTCCCTGGGCTCGTCAGAGGCCGTCATAAGGACAGGCATAGCATGGGGAGAAAGGATTTTCCGAGGTGCCGAGCCGGCACAGGCGAGCCAGGGAATATAATCCCCCTTACTCCTCTCCAAGATTTTATTAAGTTCCAGGAACCCTCTTTCTTTCTTTTCTTCTGAGGATTTTTCCTCCTGCAGAAGGACCCGCAGGCGTAACGCCAAGGCTCTTGCCTGGCGTTCGCCAAGGGTCCTCGTTCGGAGAGCCCGGGCACCTTCAGGCGCTTCGCCTGAAGGTCGGGCTCGGAGAACGAATGCCCTACGGGGACGTCGTTTTCTTGTTTCCAGAGTGATAGGAAAGAATACAAGAGGATTCTTTCCTCTTCTTGAATTCCTCTCAAGGAATAGGATAACCGGAATCCGAATTCTCCCCATATGGACCCAAGTGAAATTGGGCCGAAACCAAGTGAAATTGGGCCTCGAGGGTCGCCTAAGCGAGGACAGATTAAGAAATCGATGTCTCAAAAACTGAGGGTCAGGAGCAAGAAACCGAGTATTTTTTGGTGAGGGAAGAATTCCAGCGGAAGCTGAGTTCGGTATATAATTTACAATTATATACCGGAGTTTTTTGATCTAGGGAAGAACCCTGCAGATAGTGTCTATGACCGGAGGTGCCTCATCCCAACCTTTCTCGTGCACGTAATGCCAGACCAGTTCTCCTTCTTCCTCGACCGGCTTCGGGACGGACTTGATAAAACCTTTCTTGAAGAGTTCAGTCCAGTCCTCCTGAATCTTCTGCAACCGGAGTCTCATCCCCTCATCCCCGATCTTTTCCTGCCATCCGTTGACCTTGACAATCTGGCTCAAAGTAACCCCTTCGTTGGGGTGGTGGATAGTGAGACGAAAAAGGAGCCTGGCACTGGGTGACAATTCCATGTAGAACCGCTTCGGTAGAATTCTGATGTTTCGGTTGAGCGCGTTGAGAAAGAAAAGCATACCCCAGGGCAACCCAGTAAAGCTCACGATACAGCCCCCTTCCTCCTCCAAATCCCTACTCCAGGCGCTGAAGTCCGGAATGCTCCTGATCAAATCCCAAGCCGCCTTGTTTTTTGGAAAATAGACTGCGGCGAAGGGCAAGGGGGGTATTCTGATCTCTGCCAACCTGCCATCTTTTATGGGAAACGAGAGAGTGCCCTCATAGTGCAGTCGGCTGAGACTTTCTACCTGCTTCTCGATTTGTGCCCGATCCCATCCGGTTTTTCCAAGAAACCGTTTGAGTGGGGAGTAGAACAAGGGGATGGCCGTCTGGACGTCGTGATCGGTCGTTAAAATCCATCGCAGAGTATCCTCCCCGAGTTCGAGTTTGGGAGGGAGTATTCCGTTTTTCTCGAGGTCGTCTATCCAGCAACTGCTAATCTCCGTCGTTAGGTAGTCCAGAATATCCCAGGTGGCCGCGGTCACAATTCGCTTCTCGTTGGCGCGTGTCCAAAGGTCCCCGGAGACCTTGAACTTGTCCGACTTGCCCAGGAGCATTTCGGCGATCATGTTGTCCGTAGCTCCACCGCCCCTTTTGATCTTCCCCACCATCTTGGCCACCGGACTAGTTGCGCTCTTGACTCTCTTGATGTACCGGTAGGCCCGAGTCATGAAGGATACTCGGCGACGCTCCTCTGGCTTATAGTTGTAGTCTCGGGCCAGGAGTTCGTCGAGATCGTGGGCCTTCTTGACAATCTCCTCCTCAAAGTCTTTCAGGAACGGATGCGTCCCCCTGGCCTCCTTCAGGAACTTGTCCCACTCTTTATAGACCGCCTTGAGCTTTTCGCATAGAGGGACTCTGGCTCGGAACTCCTTGTCGAACTTGTCAGCGGCGTCCAGGGACCTTTTACGAGCCTCCGGGTCGGGCAGAGGATGGCGGAGGTCGTGGGCACACTCCAGGTCCCTGACGTAGAGGTCGTATGACAAAGAGTGAAGTGGCCAAAGCTCCTTAGCCTTCACCTTGTGCGCTTCGTATTGTGCTTCGTAATCCATCTCCCCCTCCCTTTACGCCCCCGCCTCCAGGCAGACTAGTCGCATCTAGTGGAAGCGGAAAAACGCAAATTTATTTGGAATCCTTTGCTACTTTGCTTCAATCCCTCACTTTTTCATCATAAATATTCAATAAAAAACACCAAAAACTACTGAAATTATGGTAAGGAGGCTGAAAAGGCAGATGACCGATAAATGGTTGAAAATGAAGAGGAATAGAGAGCGCGCCCGGGGTGACTCGAACACCCGACCTGCTGATTCGTAGTCAGACGCTCTATCCAACTGAGCTACGGGCGCGCCGGCCGTCTTGAGCGGCCATAATATAGCGCAAGACCGGCGTTTTTTCAATGAGCTCGGATCGGCACCCTCAAAATTACCGGAGGGCTTTTGGATCCGAACGGGCGGGGATGTGCGCCGTTGACGTTCATTTCCCTGAGCTCGGCCAGGCTCTCGGCTTCACGCCTTCGAGCGGCCGATCTGCAACACTGCGGCGCCGCTGACTTTCCCCGCTTTCAGCCGCTGAAGGACCTCGTTCGCCTGTTCCAGGGCGAAGACCTCGACGGTCGTCCGGACGGGGATCTCGGCCGCGATCCGGAGAAGCTCTTCTCCGTCCTGCCGGGTCGCATTGGCGACGCTCAGCATCTTTCTCTCGTAATAGAGATCCCGAGTATAATCCATCTCCGGCACGGGCGACATGTAGATCCCGGCCGAAGCGACGGTCCCGCCGCGATCGAGGACGCGCAGGGCGTCGAGATATAGGCTCCCCGCCGGGGCGAAGATGATGGCGCCGTCCAATTTGGCCGGAGGGTCGTCCTTCGCCGTCCCCGTCCACACGGCCCCCAGCTGCTTGGCCAGCCGGCGATGCTCCTCGCTCCTCGTGAAAACATAGACCCGACATCCCCAGTGGCGGGCGATCTGGATCGCGACGTGAGCGGAGGCCCCGAAGCCGTAAAGCCCGAGCTTCCCTCCCGGGCGAATGCCGCTCAGCTTCAAAGACCGGTAGCCGATGATGCCGGCGCACATGAGCGGAGCAGCCTGTTCGTCGGAAAACGCCGCGGGGATGGCATAGACGAATTTTTCCGGCACGGCCATGTACTCGGCGTAACCGCCGTTGTGGTGGAAGCCCGTGAAGCGGGCGTTCTCGCACAGGTTCTCCAGCCCGTTCCGGCAGAACCGGCAGGCGCCGCACGACGAATAGAGCCAAGCGGCCCCCACGCGCTGCCCGGCTTTGAACCGCGTCGCCCGGGCTCCTCTCCTTTCCACGGTCCCGATCACTTCGTGGCCCGGAACGCGGGGCAGCCGGACGTCGCGAAGCTCGCCTTCGACCGTATGCAGGTCGGTATGGCAGACGCCACAACAGGCGACCTTGATCAGGAGGTCCCGGGAACCGAACCGCGGGACGGCCAGACGCTTGAATTTCAGCGGGCCGCTCTCTACGGGCCCGAATCCGCTCAGGACCATCGCCTTCACGGCCGGTTCCTCCCCCCATTCTGCCTGCGAAGCTTCCCTTTGAGCCGCGCGATGCGCTTCTCGAAATCCTGCCGGTCCGCCGGCGCGCTGCCCATCGACACCGCCAGTCCTTCTTCTGCCGCGCGGATGGCCTGCTCGTAGTTTTTCGCCTTGTGCTCATAGTACATCGACAGCTCGCGGAAAGAAAAGGCCTCATCGGACCGGCCCATGCCCTGCCAGAGCGACACGGCCTTGTCCCAAGCCTGGTTTCTCTTGAAATGGCGGGCGAGCTTCTTCCTGGCCGCGTGCGAAACTTCGGCCGAAAGCCGGCCGGCCAGCGCTCTCTCAAGAAGCTGCGCCGACGTCTCCGCGTCCCCCGCCCTTTCGAAAAGTTTAGCGATGCCGTAGAGGTCCATGGGGTCGGCCTTTCCCCTCGCCCCGGCCCCGCGGTTCCTCTCGATCAGCACGGCACCCGCGACCACGACGCTGAGAAGCGACAGGATGTCCTCCTGGTTGTGATAGAGAATCGGCTCGATCAGCGAAAAGTCCTCCGTCCGGAGATACTCGAAATAGCGGAGGGGAATCTCGGCGCTCGGGATGTCTTCGGACCGGGGCGCCTGAGCGACCTCGCGCGCCAGGTCGAACAAGCGGCAGCTGTCGTATTTATGCTTCCAGAGATGACGGGCCGAGAACAGGAAATCGAGATGGGGCATGTCCCCGATCGGCAACGAGGTTCGCTGAAGGGCGAAACGCGTCTCGAGCAGGGGGACGTCGAAGGCTTTGCCGTTATACGTGACCAGCGAGCGGAAGTCCATGTCCGCGAAGAACCGACCGACCTGCCGGACGAGCCGGCCTTCTTCAGCCAGGTCGCCGAGGAAAAACTGGGTGACCATGAACCGTTCGTCCCGAAAGTATCCCAGGCCGACGAGGAACGGGACCGTTCCCGTGCCGCCGGCAAGCCCTGTGGTTTCGAGGTCTAGGAAAACGGCCGAAGAAAGGTCGATCTTCTCGAAGGCCGCGTCCCGGCTGAGTAACGCCAGGACGCTGCCCGGGATCTGGAGGCCCAGCGCGATCGGGATCTGGCCGTAGCGGGAAGCCAGGAGGTAAGGGTTTTCGCGGCGCTGGACCGGCTCGGGCCTTCCTGTTCCCGCGCCGTGCGGCCGGGAGCAGGGCCTCTCCAGGCGATCCCTGTCGCGCGTGAGCGTGATGAGCCGCTCGAGTTTCTCCTTGACGGTCAGACCCTCCTCACGGTCGAGCGTCTCCCACGCCTTTTCGATCTTCCGGGAACGGGTCCGGGCGTCCCGCTCCTGGCGTAAGCGGTTCAGCTTGTCCTCGATGTCCATGCGCGGCTTTCGGAAACGGCCGTCCGTTTCACCTCCCATATTAAACCAAACGAATAGCGATTACAAAAATTTTCCGGCTTGAAAAGGTGGGCGAGATGATTATAGTAAGGGTTGCCATGGACGCCCCGCAATTCCTGGCCTTTGACCTGGGCGCCGAGAGCGGCCGGGCCGTCCTCGGGCGGCTCGAGGGCGGCCGCCTCTCTGTCCGAGAGCTCCACCGCTTCGCCAATACCCCTATGAAGCTCCTCGGCCACATCCATTGGAACGTCTTCGCTCTCTTCGAGGAGATAAAGACGGCCATGCAGATCGTTTCGTCGGAATCCCGGGCCGGACTCGCGAGCCTCGGCGTCGACACGTGGGGAGTGGATTTCGGGTTGCTGGCGAAGGACGGCAGCCTTCTTGGCCTGCCGTTCTCTTACCGCGACCCGAGAACACAGGGGGCCATGGAGGAGTATTTCAAGCTCGTCCCGCCCGGCGCGCTTTACGAGGTGACGGGCATCCAGTTCATGCCCTTCAACACGCTCTTCCAGGTCTATTCTATGGTCAGGGACCGGTCGCCCCTTCTCGACGCCGCCTCAGACCTCCTCTTCATGCCCGATCTCTTCAATTATCTTCTCACGGGAAAAAAGGCCTCGGAATTCACCATGGCCACAACCTCCCAGATGTTCAATCCCCGGACCCGCGGCTGGGCCTTGGGGCTTTTTCAGGCCATGGGTCTCTCCCGGCCCATTCTCCAGGACGTTCTCGAACCGGGCACGGTCCTCGGGACCCTCCGCCCGGAGATCGCGTCGGAGACGGGACTCGGGGATGTTCCGGCCGTCGCCACCGCAAGCCACGATACAGCCGCGGCCGTGGCGGCCGTCCCGGCCGTAGACGGAAGCTGGGCCTATATCAGCTCGGGAACGTGGTCTCTCGTCGGCGTCGAGGAAAAGTCCCCGGTCATCACGCCGGGGGCCCTCTCGGGGAATTTCACGAATGAGGGCGGCCTGGCCGGCACCATCCGCTTTCTCAAGAATGTCACCGGCCTGTGGCTCGTCCAGCAATGCCGGAATGCCTGGGGCGGCGGGGCCTCGGCAACCTACGAGGAGCTCACCCGGGCGGCCGCCGAGGCGCCGCCCTTCCGCGCGCTCATCGATCCCGACGATCCGGGATTCCTGAACCCTCTCGACATGCCGGAGGCGATCCGGTCGTATTGCCGCCGAACGGGCCAGCAGCTGCCGGACTCGAAGGCCTCGTTCATCCGCTCGATCCTCGAGAGCCTGGCCCTCAAGTACCGCCTCGTCGTTGACGAGATGGAGCGGGTCGTCAAGCGGAGAATCAAGAGGATCCACGTCATCGGCGGCGGTTCGCAGAACCGTCTCCTCTGCCAATTCACCGCCGACGCGACCGGTCGGCCCGTGACGGCCGGCCCGGCCGAAGCCACCGCCGTCGGAAATATCCTCGTCCAGGCTATGGCCCTCGGTCGCATCCGCTCTCACGATGAACTCCGGGGCGTCGTCCGAAACTCCTTCGAATTCCGGGATTATGGGCCTCGGGAGGACAGAAGCTGGGGCGAGGCCTACGGACGCTTCCGGAATATGCTGGGCGCTGACAGAGCGCGGGGGTCATAATATAGAATGCTCGACCGGACCGAGGAGGGTTGCCGATGGATTCATCAGCCGTAGAAAAGGCGTATGCCCTGAGCCGGGAAAAATATGCCGGGCTGGGCGTCGACACCGACAAGGCCCTCTCCCGCCTCCAGGCGGTCAGCCTCTCCCTTCATTGCTGGCAGGGGGACGACGTCGGCGGCTTCGAGGCCTCGGCCCGGGACCTCCAAGGCAGCGGCCTCCAGGTCACCGGCAGCTATCCCGGCAAGGCCCGCAACGTCGATGAGCTGCGGGCGGATCTCCGCCAGGCCTTCGCCCTGATCCCCGGCCGCCACCGTCTCAACCTCCACGCTATGTACGGGGAGTTCGGCGGGCGGCGCGTCGACCGGAACGAGATCGAGCCCGGGCACTTCCGGGGCTGGGTGGAATGGGCCAAGCAGGAAAGTCTGAAGCTCGATTTCAACGCGACCTGCTTCGGCCATCCCAAAGCCGCTGCGGGCTTCACACTGAGCAGCCGGGATGCCGGCACTCGGAGGTTCTGGATCGACCATGTCAAGGCCTGCCGCAAGATCTCAGCCTATCTGGGCCGCGAGCTCCAGAGCACCTGCCTGCACAACCTCTGGATCCCCGACGGGAGCAAGGACGTGCCCGTCGACCGGTGGATGCGCCGGGCGCTCCTCAAGAAATCCCTGGACGAGATCTACGAAACGGCCTACAACCCCCTGCAGATGAAGGATTCCCTGGAGAGCAAGCTCTTCGGCATCGGCAGCGAATCGTTCGTCGTCGGCTCGCATGAATTTTACCTCGGGTACGCCCTGACCAAGAGAATGCTCGTCTGCCTCGACCTCGGCCACTTCCATCCGACCGAATCCGTGGCCGACAAGATCTCGGCGATCCTCCTGTTCTCGCCGGAGCTCCTGATTCACGTCAGCCGCGGCGTCCGTTGGGACAGCGACCACGTCGTCGTGCTCAACGACGAGCTCCGATCGCTCGCTGAGGAGATTGTCCGCAGCCAGGCCCTCGACAGGATCCACGTCGCCCTTGACTATTTCGACGCCAGCATGAACCGGGTGGGAGCCTGGGTCCTCGGCGCCCGGGCGACTCTCCGGGCCCTCCTCATCGCCCTCCTCGAGCCGCGGCAGAGGCTTGAGGAGATCGACCGGACCGACCGTGTCCTCCCCCGCCTGGCGGCTCTCGAAGAGCTCAAGGCAATGCCCCATGGCTCCGTCTGGGATTACTTCTGCCTCCAAAGCGGCGTCCCCCCGGCTGACGCCTGGCTCAAGGACATCGAAGCCTACGAAAAGAAGGTCTTGAGCAAGCGGTAGCCTCCGCCCCGATCTCCGCGGGCCCCGCTTCCCGATTGACGAACGGCGAAAAATCAATACACTGGTGAGCGGAGGCTTTGAATCCGGCCTCCGGAGGCGGCCCGGAATATGGACCAGAAACAAAGTTCGGTCACCCTGATCGCGACCGGCGGCGGAAGTCTCGATGCCAAAGCCCTCGACAAAGTCCGCGACATCCTTCATCAGCTTGCCAACACCGTTTCGGCCATGAAGATCTATCCGTCCGATCACGTCACGGTGAGGCTGTTCGTGGACGAACTCTCCCACAAGCTCAAGAGCTTCCTCGAAGCCAGCGGAAAGCTGGAGATCCAGGTCGCCGAATATTCGTTCCTCTGCGGCGGAAAAACCGTCTACACCGACGAGATGCCGATCAAGAGTTTGCCCTTTTTCTTCTTCAAGGACGGGACCCAGATGCTGTATTTCTATCAGGGGCTCGAGAGGGAGGAGATCCTCGATTTCCTCGAACTCATCAAGGCCGAATCGCAAAAACCCGCAGGCGAAAGCGACATCGTCACGGCCCTCTGGGAGCGCGATTTCTCCAATATCCAGTATTACGCGCCCGACGAATACCTAGAGAACCGGATCGTCGAGGAACGGTCGGAATCGCAGGCCAGGGCCGGCGTCCCCGTCATGCCGGAGTTCGCCCATGAAATCATCGAGATCCGCGTCGACACAGCCAAGTTCTCGACGGGCACGGTCGAACTGAAGTCCGACGACCAGAACGCGGTGCTCAGGACATCGGCCCTCCCGGGCCTCGAGGACGAGGACAAGCCCCAGATCTTCTCCGCCGCCGACGAAGCCCCGACCGATGGTTCCGGAGAGGCCCGCAGGAGCCCGGCCGCAGCCATGGACCCGACCCTGACGGAGTCGGAGCTCCAGAGCCTCGAATCCCTGGTCCGCGCCAACCGGACTATCGCCCCTGACGAGGAATTCCTGAACCTCATGGTCGAGATCCTCAACCTCGAAAAAGGGGCCGAACCGTTCTCCGCCGACCTCGACGTCCTCCTCGAATATCACCATGAGCAGCTCGGACGGGGGAACTTCTCCTTCTCGATCCCGCTCATCCACAAGATCCGCGGGCTCCAGGAGCGCCTGGCTTCGGGCCAGCCCGAGAAAGCGGCTCTCCTCGGGGAGTTCCTGAAGAAGATCATCAGCGCGCAAACCGTGGACGTCATCATGTCGCTGTTCGACAAGTACGTCGCGGTCGACTGGAACGCGCTCGTCGATTTCCTCAAGCTCCTGGGATCCCCCGCCCTGCCTCTGGCTGCCGATCTCTACGAGTCCGTCCCCGAGGCCGAAACCCGCGAGAAGATCCTGGGATTCATCCGAGCGGTCAATTTCGACGACCTGGGGGTGCTGGTGAGCCTCGTCGGCGACGAGAGGCCGCGCCTGTCGCGGGCCGTCATCGGACTCCTCAGCCGCGACTTCGGCAGGAAGGGTCTTCCCCATTTCTCGGCCTTCCTCGGTCTAAAGAACAAAGACATCAAGCTCGAAGCCATCCAGGCGCTCGGCGCCGTCCGCGACGAGATCGCAAACCGGATCCTCCTCGGGTTCCTCAACGACAAGGACGAGGACCTCCGCATCCAGGCCGCCATAAAGCTCAATCCCGTGGAGGAGAAATCACGCCTGGACCACCTCATCGCGGAGGCCGGCTCGCGGGCCTTCCGGGAGAAGAGTCTCAAGGAAAAGCAGGCCATTCTGGCCTTCCTGGGGCGCACGCGCCAAGAAGAGGCCCTGGCCTTCCTCGGCCAAACGCTGACCCGAAGGACCCTCTGGCTCCCGGCGAAGACGAAAGAGATGAAGCTGGCCGCGGTCGCAGGCCTGGAGAGCATGGACACGGACGAGGCGGCGGGGATGCTCGAAAAGGGAGCGCGGTCCACCCGCAAGGGGGTCCGTGAGGCCTGCGCCCAGGCCCTGGCCCGCCGGGCTCGAAAAAAGACCGGGCCGGAGGCTTAAGGAGGCGGCGTGAGCGAAACCAAGATCACGACGCCCGGCCAGGTCGCCTCCCGGCGCGAAACGCGGCCCGACATCAAGGTCTTCCAGAAGTCGGCGGTGGACCTCCTCATCCGCTTCCACATCGTGGCCAAGAACGCCAAACTCTACCAGCCCAACAACGAGATGTTCCAGGAGCAGGCGAAGATGCTCTTCGACTCTATCAACGCCTTCCTCCAAGAAGAGGACAAGGCCTCGTTCCAGGTCCGCCAGAGCGCGCTGTTCTTCAACGACGTCCGCCTCAAGTTCGTGCTAGGGACCTACCCGATCTTCAAGTTCATCCTCGAGCAATTCCGCGTCCGGGAGATCAGCAGCCTGACATTCGTCTCGGGACTGACATTCGAGGAGCTGGCGCGTTTCATCACCGTCTTCGGCCGGCGCGAGAAGATGGAAGAGGGGGCCTACGAGAAGCTGGTTGCGGACCTCGCCGACGCCGACGTCCGGCACGTGGCGGTCGAAACGGTCTCGGCGACCGAAACCTTCACCAGCCTCCATAAGGACACCGCCCGGATCTTCTTCCTGAGCATCCTCCACCTCAAGGAGAGCTTCGAGCGGGACCAGCGCAACGAAAAGATCCAGATCAACACGACGCGCCGCCTCATGCAGTCGATCTTCAATCACATCGTGGACAACGAGCCCTTCATCCACGGTCTAACGAATCTCAAGAACTACGACGAGTACACTCTGAACCACTCGGTCAATGTCTGCATGCTAGCCATCGCCCTGGGCCGTCGGCTCGGCCTGAGCCGGAGCGAGCTCGTCGACCTGGGGATCGCGGCTTTTTTCCACGATCTCGGCAAGCTCGACACGCCCATCGACATCCTCAACAAGCCCGCGAAGTTATCCGAAGAAGAACGCGAGATCATGCAACGCCATCCTCAGCAGGGAGCGGAAAAGCTCATCCACCTCAAGGAATTCCGCCGGCTTCCGCTGCGGGCGATCCACGTCGCCCTCGAGCATCACATCAAGGAAGACCATTCCGGGTATCCCCGCTTCGTCATGAAAGGCGATATCAACCTCTTCAGCCGCATCGTGAAGGTCGTGGACTTTTTCGACGCCGTCACGACCCGGCGCGTTTATCGGAAAAAGGTCTACACCCGGGCCGAGGCCCTGAGCCTGATGCTCGAACAGAGCGGGATTGAGTTCAACCCTGTCATCCTCAAGGCGTTCGTCAACCTGATGGGGTTGTTCCCGGTCGGAACGCTGGTGGCCCTAAACACCGGAGAATTGGGCATCGTCTTCGACCTCAACTCCGACTCCCGGTTCAGCATGAGGCCCAAAGTCAAATTGATCACCGATACGCGCGGGAACAAGATCAACGGCGAGGTCGTGGACCTCTCCGACAGGAACCCGGGGACCGGCAAGTTCCCGAGAACGATCGTCAGGGCGCTGGACCCCGACACGTACCAGATCGAGGTCGCGGACTATTTCCTCGCCCAGGCCCAATAAGACGGACGGCGGGCGCGGCCGCGGCCGGAAGGGATGGGCCGGGCCCCGGACCCGGCCAGGAGGACCGCGATGACGCCTTTGCCCCCCGTTGACCTGAAATGCGAGTCTTTGTCCGAGCCCTTGGGCGTGGACACGGCCAAGCCGCGCTTTTCCTGGCTTCCCGTGAGCCCGCATCGGGGTGAGGCGCAGACCGGCTACGCGATCCTCATTTCCTCTGCCCGGGAACTGTGCGAGCGGGACATCGGCGACCTGTGGGACAGCAGCCTCGTCGAGGACGAGCGGGCTTTCCAGGTCGAGTACAAGGGGGAGCCGCTCCTGAGCTGCACGCGCTATTTCTGGCGGGTCCGTTGGCGGGACCGGAGCGGCGCACTCAGTCCGTGGAGCGAAACGGCCTCGTTCGCCACCGGCTTTCTTTCGGAGTCCGAATGGAAGGCCCGCTGGATCAGCGCGCGAGAGACCCGGGAATTCCGGACGCCGGGGAGCGTCGTTTTGGGGGAATACAGCGGTGAATCCGCCCAGGCGCATGCCGTATATCTGCGGAAGGGCTTCGAACTCCGCGAAAAGCCGGTCATGGCCTTCGCTTTTATCTCCGGCCTCGGCTGTTGCGAACTCCGGATTAACGGACAGAAAGTCGGCGACCGTGTCCTGGACCCCGGGTGGACGGATTATAAGAAGCGGGCCCTCTATTCGACATTCGACATCACAGCCCTTCTGCAGTCCCGGAACGCCGTCGGCATCGTCCTCGGAAACGGCCGCCATATCAAGGCCTTCGGCTACGACTTTCCCAAGGCCGCCTTCCGCATCGAGATCGAAGGCGAAAGCGGGGAGCGCACGGTCGTCCAGACCGACGATGGCTGGCGGACCTCCCCGGGCCCGCTCCAAGAAAACGGACTCTATTTCGGGGAGAAGTACGATGCGCGGCTCGAGATGCCGCGATGGGATGCGCCCGGGTTCGACGATTCCTGCTGGGCGAAGGCCGTGGTCGTCCCCGGCCCTCCCCTGGTCTCTCAGCTCATGCCGCCGGTCCGGGTGACGGAGATCCTCAAGCCTGTCGGCCTCATTTCACCGGCCCCCGGGACCTGGGTCTTCGATTTCGGCCAGAACTTCTCCGGCTGGGTGCGGCTGCGCGTCCGCGGCCCGCGCGGGGCCGAGGTCCGGCTGCGGCACGCCGAGCTCGTCCACGAGGACGGTTCTATCAATACGGGCTCCGCGGAGAACGCGCGAGCGACGGACATCTACATCCTGAAAGGTGACGACGACGAAACTTACGAGCCCCGCTTCACCTATCACGGCTTCCGTTATGCCGAGATCTCCGGCTACCCGGGCGAGCCCTCCTTCGAAACGCTCGAGGGGTGCTTCGTCCACTCGGACGTCCCGCGCGCCGGGTCCTTTTCCTGCTCCAACGCCCTCGTCAACCGCATCCATCAGAACGTCCTCTGGGGACAGCTCTCGAACCTGATGAGCGTCCCCACCGACTGTCCGCAACGGGATGAGCGGCAGGGCTGGCTTGGCGATGCCCACCTCTCGGCCGAGGAAGCCGTCTTCAACTTCGATATGTCCGGCTTCTACGCCAAGTTCCTCGAAGACATCCGTCTCGCCCAAAAGGAGGACGGCAGCCTGCCCGACGTCGTGCCGCCGTATCTGGCCAAACTCTATCCCGCCGACCCGGCCTGGAGTGCGGCCTACGCGGCGCTCCTCTGGCTTCACTACGAGCATTACGAGGACGGACGCGTCCTGGCCCGTCACTATCCCTATCTCAAGAAGTACGTCGAGTTTCTCAAGTCGAACGCCGGCGGCCATATCATCAAAGGGCTGGGAAAGTACGGCGACTGGTGCCCGCCTGGGAGCATCGTCCCCAAGAAGACGCCCATAGAGCTCACGGCGACCTGGTACTATTGCCACGACGTCCTCATCCTCGCGAAGATCGCCCGGGTCCTCGGCCGGAACGAGGACGCCAGAGATTACGACAAGCTGGCCGAAAGCATCGTCTCCGCCTTCAACGCGGTCTTCCTCGAAGAAGGGCAATACGCCGCGATCCGGGTCAGCCGCATCGACCGGTATCCGAACCAGACCTCCAATACGCTGCCGCTCTATCTGGACATGGTTCCGCCAGAAAAGAAGCCGAAGATCCTCGAAAGCCTGATCCGCAGCGTCGAGGAGCATCAGGATTTTCATGTCGACACGGGCATCCTGGGAACCCGGTACCTCCTGGATGTTCTGACGCGAAATGGCCGGGCCGAGACGGCCTATCGGCTCGCCACACAGAGAAGCTATCCGGGCTGGGGCTACATGATCGAGGAGGGAGCGACGACACTCTGGGAAAGGTGGGAAAGGTTGACGGGCCGGGCCATGAATTCCCAAAACCACATCATGCTGGGGAGCATCGATGCCTGGTTCTACAGGACGATCGCTGGCCTGTCCCCCGTCGAGCCCGGCTGGCGCAAGGTCCGGGTCAAACCCCTCGTCCTGGGCGACCTCGTGTCCGCCGAGGCGGACCTGAGGACCGTCCGCGGCCCGGTCCGCTCGGCCTGGAAGAGAGGCGAAGCGTCGTTCAGCCTCGAAGTCCTCATCCCCGTCGGGGCCGCGGCCAGAATCCACATCCCTCTGCTCTGGCCGGACGGGCCCGTTATCGAATCCGGAAAAACGGTCTGGCGCGGGCTCAAGACCGGAGAGGCCGTCCCCGGGCTCACTCCCGCGGGGCGGGAGGAGGGAGCGGCGGTCTTCGAAACGGGGAGCGGAGCGTATCTCTTCGAGGTCAGAAAGCCGGATTGAGCGGAGTTCACGGCCGGGGTCGGAGTCGTCCGGTCCCTCAGTAAAGATATTTCTTGAAAAGGCGGGCCGAGGCCGCATAAGCTTCGACCGTCCGCTCGAGGTCCGAGCGGGAATGGGCCGCCGATACGGCCCCCCCGCCGTGGACGACGTTGACGCCCTCCACGAGGAGGGCCAGCTTCAAGATGTCCTCGCGGAGCTCGACGTCGGACCGCCTCTCGTCCTGGAGGTCCTCAGCGCTCCGTGGAACGCTGTCCTGCACCGGGAAATGGACCATGATGAGCGAGCTTCCCGGGACGACGTCGTTGCCGTGGCCTGTGCAGATCGCTCGAACGCCCTCGGCTTCGAAGACGCCGTGGACACCGGCGCGCAGCATCTCTCCCGACCGGGCGAGGCGCGGGTAGATCGTCCCGCCATAACGGATCAAGTGGCGAAGCATGATCAGGCCGGCCCGCATATACTCGGAATGGGCGGAGAAAGTCCCGCCGTCGAACCGCACGCGCCCGCGCAGCCCTTTTCCGGTCTTGCAGCCCTCCATGATCTCGGGCCGCCCGACAACCGCGGCGACGGCGTGCCCGCCGCCGATGATCTTCCCGAACACGGTGATATCCGGTCGGACGCCGTAGAGGCTCTGAACGCCCGAGGGACAGAAGCGAAAGCCGGAGATGACCTCGTCGAAAATGAGCACGATCCCGTACCGGGCCGTCCACTCCCTCGCCAGAACCAGGTACTCCCTCGTGGCCGGCAGGAAGCCGCCGACGCCCAGGAAAGGCTCCATGATGAAGCAGGCGATCCGGTCGCCGTGAGTCTTGATAACGTCCTCGAGGTGCTGGGCATCGTTGAACCGCGTGACCAGCGTGCGGCGCAGAATGTCCTGGAGGACACCGGCGGACTCGTCGCCTTCGAAGCCCGTCCCGGGCTGGTATTTGATACCCTTGAGGAGGTAGGGTGAGGCCCCGTGCCAGCCGCCCCCGACCTTGAGAATGAGGTCGCGGCCGGTAAATCCCTCGGCCAGCATCACGGAGTACATCGTGGCCAGCGTCCCTGAGGTCGTGAAGCGGACCATCTGCTCCGGATCGCCGAGCTGACGGAGGATGAGCTCGGCCAATTCGATCTGATGACCGGCTTCGAACCCGGTATGGAGGGCGCCCCGCTCGAGGCTCGCCGCAATCCGCCAGCGGACGAAACGGGGGTTGTGCCCCAGGACATTGGCATAGTGCCCCTGCCAGTAATCGATGTAGGAGTTTCCGTCGACGTCCCGGACGGTCGGGCCGTCGGCGCGGGCGGCAAAAAACGGATACGGACGCCAGAGCCGGATCGTGTGGCTTCCGCCGCCGATCATCACTCTTTCCGCCCGCCGGAAAACGGCGAGGCTCTTCGGCGTCTTCCTCCGGTATTCCCGGACCAGGTGCGTCCGGAGCCGGCTCATTCTGTCCATGGGTTCTCGCGGAGTCCTTCATTTAACAACCTCGGGGAGGGAATGTCAAATGCCGCGGGCCGGCATTTTTCCCTGGCCGCGAACCGCGATAAAGTAGAGGCATCAAAATAGTCTCATCGTCGTCCCGGGCGGCGTTCCGGGCCAGGAATGCCAGTTCCGCGCGTCCGGCGCGGTATGATCGAAGCCACGGAATTCCCCCACCTGGCCCAAAAATACACGGTCTACGGCCGTTCCCAAGACGGTCATCAATGAGTCTGTCTCGATCGAAGGGGCGGTGCTCGAGGAGGTCTTCCTGAGTCATGTCCTGCGTGCGGCCGGACAGGTCCCGGCGAGGGAATGCCGGGCGCCGGGCCGGGTCGGGCAGAACTCATTGACGCCCCATCATTTATGGGTGTAGAATAGGTTTTTAAGATGGCTCTGTTCAAGACACGCAAAAAGAACCGCGCGTGCGTCATCGGCCTGGACGGCGTTCCCTACGGCATGATTGTCGACCTGGCGCTCAAGGGCGTCATGCCCGCGATGGCCCGCCTGATCGAAGACGGCCACCTGCGCAAGATGAAGGCCAGTCTGCCCGAGATCTCCGCCGTCAGCTGGACCAATTTCATGACCGGACGCAATCCCGGCGGGCACGGCATCTTCGGCTTCACCGACTTCAAGCCCGGCTCGTATGACGTGCGGTTCCCGAACTTCGCCGACGTGCGGACGCCGACGTTCTGGGACACCCTCGGAGGAAAGGGGAAGAGGGTCATCGTCCTCAACCAGCCCTCGACCTATCCCGCCCGGCCGATAAACGGCGTCCTCGTCTCGGGATTTGTGGCCGTCGATATGGGCAAGGCGGTCTATCCGCCCACGCAGCGGGCGGCGCTCGAGCGCATGGGCTACCAGATCGACATCGACACGCTAAAGTCCCGGGAGGACCCCGGGGTCCTCTGGCAGGAGCTCGAAAAAACGATGGCTGCCCGGGAGAAGGCCATGGATTATTTCTGGGCCGAGCCCTGGGACTTCTTCGAGCTCGTCGTCACGGGAACCGACAGGCTCCATCATCTCCTCTGGACGGCCTACGAGGATTCCTCGCATGCTTTCCATCAGAAATTCCTGGATTATTACCGCCGCGTCGACCATCTGATCGAAAAAATCGCCCGGGCCTACATCCGGGCAGCCGGAAGCGAGAAGGGCCTCTATATCCTTTCGGACCACGGCTTCACCGGGATCGTCCAGGAAGTGTCCCTCAATGCCTGGCTCTCGGATAACGGCTACCTGGGCTTCGACCATCCCGAGCCGGAGGGGCTGGACGCCGTAGCGGCCGGGAGCCGCGCCTTCGCCCTGGACCCCAACCGGATCTATCTCAACGTGAGGGGCCGGTTTCCGAGAGGCACCGTCGAGGAGTCGGAGCGGGCCGGCCTTCGCCAGGAGATCGCGGGGAAGCTCCGGGCGATCGAATACGGAGGGCGCCGAGTCGTCCGCGATGTCTTTCTCGCCGAAAACATCTATTCGGGCCAGGAGACGCCAAAGGGGCCCGACCTTCTCGTGCTGGCCGAGCCGGGCTTCGACATGAAGGGCTCCACGCGGAAGACGGACGTCTTCGGCCGGACGAGCCTCCAGGGCATGCACACTTGGGACGACGCGTTTTTCTGGGCGGCCGAGGATCCCGGGCAGGACCTAGCCATCGAGGATATCGCCGGCATCATCATGGGGAATTATTCATGAGTCGCCCGCGGCGAACACTTCGGCTGGTCATCGCTCTCTTCGGCATCCTGCCGAGTCTTCTGTCCGCGCCGCTCGCGGCCTACGTGGGCCCGGGCGCGGGCTTCGCCTTCCTCTCCTCGTTCCTCGTTCTCTTCCTGACGTTCTTCATGGCCGTCTTCTCCTTTCTCGCCTGGCCGTTCCGCTTTCTCTGGCGGGCAATGCGCGGGCAGCGCGCCTACAAAAAAAGCCCCATCGGCCGTCTGGTCATCCTCGGCCTGGACGGCCTGGAGCCGACCCTTGCGGAACGGTTCATGGCTGAGGGCAAGCTGCCCAACCTCGCCCGCCTTAAAAAGGAGGGCGCCTACGCCCGCCTGCGGACGACGACGCCCGCCATCTCGCCCGTAGCCTGGTCGTCCTTCATGACCGGCTGCGAGCCCTCGAAGCACAATATCTTCGATTTCCTCAGCCGCGATCCCAGGACCTACCTGCCGGATCTCTCGTCGGCCCGGATCGGCAAGCCTCGGCGGACGCTCGGCCTGGGAAAATACAACGTGCCTCTCGGAAAGCCGGAGATCCGCGGCCTGCGCAAGAGCGTGCCGTTCTGGAAACTGCTGGGCGAAAAAGGCATCGCTAGCACAGTCCTGCGCGTGCCGATCACCTTCCCTCCGGAGAAGTTCAAGGGCCATCTCCTTGCCGGGATGTGCACGCCCGACCTCAAGGGCAGCCAGGGAACGTTCTCCTTCTATACGACGGACGAAGAAAAAGTCCGGAAGCACGAAGGAGGGATCGTCATCGCCGTCCGGCGGGCCGGGGACAGGATCCGGACATCTCTCTCGGGGCCGGAGAACACGATGCTCAAGAACCCCGGGGACATCCTGATCCCGCTCGAAGTGAGGATCGACCGCGAGCGGCGGGGCGCGGACATCGAGGTCTCCGGCCAGCGGTTCTTCCTCGAGTCGGGGACCTTCAGCCCCTGGGTCCCGGTCGTCTTCCGGCCCGGACTGGGAATCCGTATCCGAGCCATCTGCAAGTTCTTCGTCTGCCGGCTCGAGCCGGAGTTCGAGATGTACGTTACTCCCCTCAACATCGACCCGGACAAGCCGGCCCTGCCGATCTCCCACCCCTTCATTTACTCGGTCTACCTGGCTAAGCTCTTGGGCCGCTACGTCACGCTCGGGGAGGCGAACGACACCTGGGCCCTGAACGAGGGCGCCCTCGGCGAGCAGGCCTTCCTTGACCTCACCTACTCGAACCACTCGGAGTGGGAGGCCATGCTCCGGAACGCCCTGGACAAGACGCCGAGGGGACTCGTCGCCATCGTCTTCGAGACGACCGACAGCATCCAGCACATGTTCTTCCGCTACCTCGACAAGGGCCACCCGGCCCTCAGCGTCCCTGGCCAATCGGGGCTCGGTCCCGGGGTCATCGAGGATCTCTACAGGAAGATGGACGAGCTCGTCGGGCGCGTCGCGGGGGCCCTGGACAGCCGAAGCGTCCTCTTCGTCATGTCCGACCACGGCTTCAAGTCCTTCCGCCGCGGCGTCAATCTGAACTCGTGGCTCCTCGCGAACGGCTATCTCTCGCTC
>Ga0187770_10000120_pt1 | contig 35236 bp, 27 predicted proteins | sample 0116_SJ02_MP02_2_FD_133154 | JGI IMG/M metagenome (GOLD analysis project Ga0187770, IMG submission 133154) | Tropical peat soil microbial communities from peatlands in Department of Meta, Colombia - 0116_SJ02_MP02_20_MG | ecosystem: Environmental > Terrestrial > Soil > Wetlands > Peat | place...
GGAAGCGTCGGGTCCGGGTTGCCGCAGAATTCGCAGGACATTCAAGGCGACCGTGGACCCTCGGATTTCAACGCCGTGCACCGTTTTGTCGGCAGCTTTGTCTATGACTTGCCGCTTCGCCGCGTATGGGCCCATGGCCCCGGCTGGAGCGGAAGACTCCTGAACAACTGGCAGGCGGGAGGAATCGTAACCGCACAGACGGGGTCACCGTTCACGGTGGTGCTCTCCGGGGGGAACAGTTCGGCGGCGGCCGCGTTCGGGAATCCAGCGCGGCCGAATTTGGTCGGAGATCCCTTTCAGCCCGGTGCAATCGCAGGCAACCCCGGTTGTATTGGTCCAAGCGACGTGCGGGTGCCGCAAAGCTGGATCAATCCGTGCGCGTTCGTTTTGCCAGCCGGGGGCGCGGGTCAAGGACTATTTGCGTTCGGGACTGAGGGCAGGAACATTCTGACCGGCCCGGGATACACCAACCTCGACTTCGGATTGTCGAAGAGCATGGCGCTGGGTTCGGAGAACCATCGCCTGATGCTGCGCGGAGATTTCTTCAATCTGTTCAATCATCCGAACTTCGACATTCCAGAACACGTTTTTGACTGCCCTCTCCCGCCGCAGGCCTGCTCGCCATACGGAGGGCCGTCGTTCGGACAGGTTCTTTCGGCCAACGCTTACGGCATCAGGCCGCCCAGGCAGATTCAGTTGAGCGCGCGGTATGTCTTCTGATTACGCGGTTGGCTTGTCGCGCGGTGGCTGGACGGCGGTAAATTCTTCGGCGAAGCGACGGGCGTAATTCTCGAGCAGTGACGGGATTCTCTCGGGATCTGCGGACTTGAGCACCAGTCCGGCGTGGTGGTGCTTCTTGATCCGCAGATGCACTTCGGGGTCATTGTAGGCTGAGGTATCCGGATTCTCCTGCCGCGCCAGCGAAAGAATCACGCCGGCATATTCCTCGCGCACCGGTGGCAGCTTGTAGCTGCCGTCGCCGCCCGCGACTTCGATGCGGGCCCACTCGCGCCACAGGTTGATTCCGGTCGCGGCCTCGACCATCTCGTTGATGTAGGCTCCGCCCACGCGCGCCGCACACTCCAGAAAATAAAAATTCCCGTCGGCGCGCGCCTGAATGAATTCGGCATGGGCGACTCCGCGCACCAGGCCGAGAGCCGCAATCAGATCGCGGTTGATGGCGCGCAGGCCGGTGTCGGCATCGCTGCCGCGCGGCACGGTGTAGCTGGTGAAGACTCCGCCGCCCTGCGCGACGTTCATCGGGGGCTTGCCATACTTGCTCACGTTGGCGAATGCAACTTCGTTTTCCGAAACCACCGAGTCGACGTGATAAACCTCGCCGGGAACAAATTTTTCCAGCAGAAACGACGATTGTTTGTCGCCCAGTTGTTCGAGCACCGGCCATAGTTCATCAGCGGCTTGGATTTTCTTGATTCCGATCGCCGACGCCTCCTGCCGTGGCTTCAGCACCCAGGGTCCGGGAACGTGCTCCATGTAGTAGCGGATGTCGTCGTGATTTACGACGGGAACAAAATCAGGAACGCGCACGTGGCGATCGAGCGCGCGCATGCGCATGGCGAGCTTGTCGCGGAAATAGCGCATGGTGGTGAGGCCCATGCCCGGGATGCGAAGATGCTCGCGCAGCGTGGCGGCGGTCTCCATGTCGTATTCGTCAAGGGCAACGATGCGGTCGAGTTTGCTGTTTCGCGCCAGGTGGGCGACCGCTTTCACGGTGTCCGCCAGAGGAATTTCGGTCGGAAGGTAGAAGGTATCGTCGAGACTTTCGCGCGGCCAATCTGCATCGCGCAATTTTTCGGCCGTGAGCAGGATGACGCGGCAGCCCTTGCGCTTGCATTCGCGCATGAATTCCTGGCCCTTTTCGTAGGTCGTGATGCAGAGAAAAGTCAGCGGGCGCGCGTCAGGCATGGGCCGCGTGTTACGAGTCAACGTTCTGAATCAGGGCTAGGAGAATATCACGAAGGCAGTGTCGGAGTGTATCCACGCTTGTAATGTGGACCATTGCTTCTTTTCATGTGTACTCCAGTTGCGCTATAGTCTCAGGCCGGCGCGGGAGAGCGCCATGAGAGGTGTCCGATGGAAGCGCATCCGCATGTGCAAGGCAAGGTCCGCGGCTTCGGGGAGAACATTGAGAGCGATCTGGCGCTCGAGTTCCTGCGCGTGGTGGAGGTCGCCGCCATCGCGTCCGCGCGGACTATGGGCCAGGGCGAGCGCAAACTCAGCGATGAAGTTGCCACCGAGGCCATGCGCAAGACCATGGACACCGTCCCCATGCACGGAACGATTGTGATCGGGGAAGGCGAGCGCGACGAGGCGCCCATGCTCTACATTGGCGAGCAGGTCGGCGCCGATTTTCCCGACGGCACCGAAGTTCCGCAAGTCGATATTGCGGTCGATCCGCTGGAAGGCACGAACCTGTGCGCCACTGGTGCGCCCGGGTCGATCACCGTCCTCGCCGCCTCGGAGCGCGGAGGCCTGCTCAACGCGCCCGACTGCTACATGGAAAAAATTGTGGTGGGCCCGTCATGCAAGAACGCCGTCGAGATGGACGCGCCCGTGGCCGACAATCTGAAGAATATTGCCAAACGGCTCGAGCGCGACGTGGAAGACTTGGTGGTGATCGTGCTCGACCGTCCGCGTCACGAAAAGCTGATCGCAGATATTCGCGCAGCAGGAGCGCGCATCCGCCTGATCGGCGACGGCGATCTCTCGGCCGGCATCGCCGCGGCCGTCATCGGCACCGGCGTGCATGCGGTCATGGGATCGGGCGGCGCGCCGGAGGGCGTCATCACGGCCGCCGCGATCCGTTGCCTAAATGGTTACATGCTCGGCCGGCTCGTGGTGAAGCCCGACCAGGAAGAACGCCTAGCGCGCATGGGAATTAAAGACAAGAACCGCATTTACGAAGCGGAAGATCTCGCACCCGGCAAGCAGCTGATTTTCGCTGCGACCGGCGTGACCGATGGCGCGTTGCTCAAAGGCGTCCGCTTCTTCGGCGAAGGAACTCGAACCTCGTCGGTGATCATGACTCTGCGCACCGGCAAGGTGCGGTTCATCGAGAGCATTCACCTCGAGAAGGGGCCGGATGTGAAGGTGAGGTTCTCGTAGTACCGTCTACTTCAGATACTCCGAGTCCTTCTTTAACTCCTCCGGGATCGTGGGGAAGGGCGGCCACTCCTGTGAAAATCCTTTGAGCAGCGGAGTGGAAACTTCCCTGCGCAACGTTCCATCGTGTACGACGAATGTGTGCGGATGACCGGCGGAGGATCCCTCCCACAAACAGACCCCGGCGTAGGCGCCATCGTTGCGCAGAATGTAATACGTCATGTCCATGTAGTGGAGCTTGTTCATGTCGCCGTTGTAATTGCGGACGATGCGTTTCAGCGCGTCCATGCCAGCTTCCTGCGGAGACATGCCTCGGCGCATATTTTCGACGATGGTGTGAGCGCCGGCAACTTTGATGTTCTCTTCCCCGGCGCCGGTGGCACCGGCCGAGCCCACGTCCTGATCGGTGTAGCACCCCGCGCCGATCACCGGCGAGTCGCCGCAACGGCCGGGCAGTTTGAAGGCCAGTCCGCTGGTCGTTGTAATGCCGGACATTTCCCCTTTTTCGTTCAGTGCCGAGCAGTGAATCGTGCCTGTGGGCGGGAACAGCACGCGGCGGACCGCCGCCATCTGGAACTCTGGTTCGATGCCGAGGTCGGCGGCGCGCCGGCGCAGTTGTTCGATACGATCCCGCCACAACTCCGCCTGGGGCTTGGAGTACGGCGCGGGCGGATGCCAATGCGGATCGGCCATGCCGGGCCCCCACCAGTCCTTGTCGGAATTGAATTCCTTCCACAGCAGCCAGATTTTGCGGGAACGTTCGGTCAACAGATTTTCGCGAGGAAAACCGAGGGCCACGGCAAAGCGTTCAGCGCCCTCACCCACCAGCATGACATGACCGGTGTGTTCGAAGACGGCCTTCGAGACCATCGAGACGTTCTTGATGTTGCGCACTCCCCCAACCGAACCGGCGCGCCGTGTCGGGCCATGCATGCAGCAGGCGTCGAGTTCGACTACGCCTTCCTCGTTGGGCAAGCCGCCCAAGCCGACGGTGTCGATGTTGGGATCGTCCTCGGGTCCCTTGACCACGCGAATCGCGGCATCGAGAGTATCGCCGCCGCCTTTGAGGAACGCATACGCCGGCTCGACGAAAGGGTAACCGACGTGTGCGCAAATGATGATAGGCCGCTTCGGCGCAACGCTTTCCGCAGCGTGATCCTGCTCCGGAACTTCGGCGAGCACGGCAGGCGCGCCCACTTTGGCGGCGACGGCTCCAAGTACAGAATTTTTCATGAAATCACGGCGCGAGAAGGTCACGGGATTCTCCTGGGAGGCTTGATCTTCTTGTAGGCGAACGCGAAGGATATCACGGCGGAACAGAGAAATTCACGAATGGGAAAAGAGGAACGGCGTCATCCAGTGCGCAGCCGCGTTTCCGGCGGAGCGAGAGATCTCGCGTGAAGCGCCAAGTTGGCGCCGGTGAGATCCCCCGCCTCGCGGCTTCGCCGCCCCCGGCTGAAGCCGGGGGTCTACAAAAAGCGTGAGGCTTCCGGATGACGCCTGCTAAACCCTCCAGTCGACTTTTACCGGCTGGCAAAGCGGCGCAGGCGCCCCGGATATGCCGCGCCTGCCTTGATGAGCCGGTCGGCCACGGCTGCATCAATCGGCTCGACATTCTCGGTGCGGAAGCGGAGCAATGCCGCGATGTTGCCCACTTTGTCGAATTCCGGGTCGTCCTTCACGTAAAAGGTTTCGATGTCGCAATGGATCACTCGGGGCAGAATCGCCTCGCCCACGTCGACAATCTCTTTCGTCGCACGGCCGCACGCCGGGCAGAAGTTCACCACGTGTGCGTCAAGATGCCCGCAGCCGGAGCATTCGACGGCATGGGCGACGAAGTGCTCCCCGATCAGCAGAGCCTGCACTTCGCCGAGTTCGAGCGAGCGCAGCACGCGCCGCAACCCGGTCACGCCACGCCCCTTGCTGCGGGCTTCATTGATGACTTGGCCGACCAGTTGGCGGCAACGATCGCTCTGCCACTTCTCGAGAATTTGTTGCGCGTGCGAGCGGATTTCCTCCCGCGAGATATGGCCGGGATCGGCCTGGAACCGGCCCAACAGGGCCTGACTGACGTAGGGATGCAACTGCGGCTCGAGCTGCGAGCGGTGCACGTCCAAACAACCGAGTATCCATTTTTCGAACACGCCTTTTTCCAGTGATTGTTTGAGTACATCGGCGATGGCCTTGAAATGCTGGCGGGCTTCGTCGTCGACGCGGCGCTGGGCGTGGCCGCCATCGTAGCCGGCATAGCCGTCGCTGCGCCCTTTGCGGGAAAGCGGCTGAAACAGACCTTGGCGTTCAGTTAACTCACCGAGACGGAGATCGAAGAAGCGGGCGCGGTGGCGATCCGCCAGGACGACGCCAAGCCGGGGGGAAGCTCCGAGCAGCTGAGCCAGCGGCTTGAGATGGAAATGGCGATCGACGGCAAGCTGTGTGCTCGCGATGACCGCAGGCAGATCGTACTCGCGCCAGAAGTTGTGAGCCGCACAAGCGAATACGGCTTTGGCGTGGGTTCCGTTGCTGCGCAAGTCGGCCGATAGGCGCAGAATGCGGTCCATGTCGGCCCGGGCGCGCTCTCTCTTGTCCTTGTCTTCCAGACGGTGGAGCGCTTCGCGCGCCAGATCCTTGACCAGAATCGTGTCTTCCTTGTGAGCCTTGTTGCGAGGAGCGCAGGGTTGGAAATAGAAACTGACGGCACAGCCATTCGTGTCATGCAATTCAGCTAACTCTCGGATTTGTTCGCGGGTAATGCTCATGGGTCATCTCCCCAGGATTGGAAAAGAAGTTTATGCGGCGCCGGTTGGAGCGAGCCGACTGCGAAGGTCCCGGGAAAGGCCGGGCGCTTTGCGCAGGTGATCGCGCGCCGCCGAAATAAAATCGACTACCCGTTCCGCTGCCAGGCCGGTGATCCCTGTGATCTCTTCGATGCTGAAGCCTTCCACCGCATGGAGAATGAAAGCTTCGCGGGGCCCCGAGCCCAGATCGCGCAGCGCTGAGGCAATCAGGCGCAACATCTCGTCCGACGCCATGATTTGCTCCGGAGTGGCCACCCGGGAGTCGGGAATCACGGTCTCGCCCGTAATGGATTCATCAGGCTGATGGAATTGCAACTCCGGTTCGTCGCTGGCCTTGACGTTGGGCCGCCGCGCCGACTCCTCCAGACAGAAGGCATTCTCGTTGCTCTCGTCGGTGCGGGAGAGCTCATCGAGCGCCCGCAAAGCCAGCCGGTACAGCCAGGGCTCCAGCGCCAGCCGCTCGGGCTTCTCCTGACCATCGCCTAGCGCCGCGGCGATGGTCTCGTCAATGACCTCTTCCTTGGTGAGCCTGTCGGCGCTGACGCCCTCCTGAATCTCGCGGAAGTAGATTTCGCGCTCCACAAAGCGTTCCAGGCGCGCCAGGTTGGCATTGACGTAGGAACGAACGTCGTCCGCCGACACCACCGCCGGAAAGACCGCGGCCACCGTTTGCTCGAAAGGAACCTCGCGCATCGGTGCAGCCGCGCGCGCGCTGTCTCCGCGACGTCCGCGATTCCATTTGTGCGATGAGCGCAAGATTTCCTTGTGCTTGTTGAGCTGCTGTAACAGGTCCTCAAACGCGCTCTTCACCGCGGCGGTCGCCGTGGGAGCAGAAGCCTGAACGGCCATCTGCCCCGAGGGCAGGCGCAGATTGAGCGAAACGTTGATCCCCTCGCGCTGCGATACCTCTTCTACCACGCCTTTCAGGTGAACGAGTTCGGGGCGGAAGACTTGCAGTCGCTTGCGCAGTTTTTCGATTTGATACTGGATGTCTTTTTCGACGGCTGGAGTTTTATGAAGTCTGTAACTTACGTGGACGTTCATGAGCGCCTCGGCCTTGCTGTACGAAGTGCGCAACCAGGTGCTGTCTTATAAAACCTTCTCTACGACGAATTGTACACCCGGCGGAAAAGAGGCAAGCGCAGAATTGAAGCTTCACTTTGGCTGCAAAGCGAGGCCCATTTCCCAAAAGAGACCGGTGACCGTTGCCAGCCGTTGTTGCCAGCGATCGATCGAAGCCGCTATCATCCCCACGCCATGAAAGCTCACAAACTATTGCTGCTGATTTCGCTCACTGCCACGGCCTTTTCCCAGGCTCCGACTTCGAAGGAAGTTGAAACCGTCTATCCCGACGCGCGTGCGCTGTACCTCGATATACACCAGAATCCTGAGTTGTCCGGGCATGAGACGCAGACTGCAGCCAAGCTGGCGGCGCGCCTGCGCAGCGCCGGCTACGACGTCACCGAACATGTGGGTGGGACCGGCGTAGTCGCTATTCTGAAGAACGGCGCCAGCCCGACGATCATGCTGCGCACGGAGCTGGACGCGCTGCCCGTGGAGGAGAAAACCGGCCTTCCCTACGCGAGCAAAGTTCACGCGAAAGACGACGCCGGCCACGATGTCCCGGTGATGCACGCTTGCGGTCACGACCTGCACATGGCGTCCCTGGCAGGCGCGGCCGAGATCATGGCCCGCACTAAGAACACGTGGCATGGGACACTCATGCTGATCGGCCAGCCGGCTGAAGAAACCATCAGCGGGGCCAAGGCGATGGTTGCCGACGGTCTATTCACACGCTTCCCCAAGCCGGACGTGGCCGTCGCCCTGCACGTGGGCAACAGCGAGCCAGCGGGGGTGATTGCGATCGTTCCCGGCGTGCTGACCACGAACGCGGACTCAGTCCGCATCACGATTTATGGCAAGGGGGGACATGGGGCATATCCTCAAACGACAATCGATCCCATCGTGATCGCAGCGCGGACGATTCTTGCGCTGCAAACCATCATGTCGCGCGAACTCAAGCCGGGAGACATGGGGGTGGTCACGGTCGGCTACATCCACGCCGGGACGAAGAACAACATTATTCCCGATCACGCCGAGATGGGCCTCACCGTGCGAACTTTCAAGCAGGAAGTGCGCCAGCAGATTCTCGCGGCAATCACTCGCATCACGAAGGCCGAGGCGGCCGCGGCCGGCGCTCCGCAGGAACCGCTGGTCGAGCACTACGAGGGTACGGACGCGGTATACAACAACCCGGCGCTGGCAGAGCGGTTGCGCGCTCCCCTGGAAGCCGCGCTCGGGAAAGACAAGGTTGTTGTCAGCTCGGAGCCCGGCTCGGCGTCAGAGGATTTCTCGTATTTCATCGCTCAGGGTGTTCCCGGCTTCTTCTTCGGCCTGGGCGGAGCCGATCCACAGAAGTACGCTCAGGCTAAGGCTGCTGGAACGCATCTGCCGTCGAACCACTCTCCGCTGTTCGCCCCGGACGCGGACCCGGCACTGCACGCTGGGATTACGGCGGAGGTTGCGGTGCTGCGAAGCTTATTGAATACGTCGGCGGAGGAATTGCACAAGCTGACTGCTACACCGCAACCGTAACCGAGGTCTCCGTGCGCGTGACCGGCCGATAGAGTGTGTCGCGCTCGATCGGCTCGCGCCCGGCGGAGCGGATGAGCCGTTCCAACTCCTGGCGGCGCATGCCCTGCGGCGTGGTGGCGCCGGCGTCGTGATAGATTTTTTCTTCGATCACCGTGCCATCCATATCGTCGGCGCCGAAGCGCAAGGAAATCTGCGCGATCTTCGGCGTCATCATTTGCCAGTACGATTTAATGTGCGGGAAGTTGTCGAGCACGAGCCGGCTGACCGCGATCTGCTTGACGTCGAGCATGCCGGTGGTTTTCGGCAGATGCTGCAGCGGCGTGTTGTCGGGATGGAAAGCTAGAGGAATGAAGGTCTGGAAGCCGACGGTTTCGTCTTGCAGCGCGCGCAGCTTGAGCAGATGGTCGACGCGGTCCTCATCGTTCTCGACGTGGCCGTAAAGCATGGTCGCGTTCGATTTCAACCCGATTTGGTGGGCGAGGCGTGCGGTTTCCAGCCATTGGTCGCCATCAATTTTGTGGTCGCAGATGATGTGGCGGACGCGGTCCGAGAAAATTTCCGCGCCGCCGCCGGGCAGCGAATCCACCCCTGAGGCCTTCAGTTGTTCGAGCGTCTCGCGGATCGAGAGCTTCGCGCGCTTCGACAAATACGCGACTTCCACCATGGTGAAGGCCTTCAGATGCACCTGCGGGAAACGCTGCTTCAGGCCGGCGCAGAGATCGAGAAAATACTGAAACGGCAAGTCGGGATGCAGTCCGCCGACGATGTGGAACTCCGTCACTGCCTCGGTGTAGCCGGAAGCCGCGGTCTCAAACGCCTCTTCGAGCGCCATGGTGTACGCGCCAGGGGCGCCCTTCTTTCGTCCGAAGGCGCAGAGCCGGCAGGAGGCCACGCAAACATTCGTAGGATTGATGTGGCGGTTGACGTTGAAATACGTCTTGTCGCCGTGCATGCGCTCGCGGACGTGGTTGGCCATCCATCCGATGGCCAGAATGTCGCCGGTACGGTAGAGCGCAAGAGCGTCATCGGCGTCAAGCCGGGCGCCGGCCATCACCTTGGAGTGAATGGCCTCAAGCCGCGGGTCGTCCGTCTGAAAAGGATGATACTGGCCCGGAACTGGCATCTTTTTGATGATATCGCAGGAATGCGGGGGAAGTCACAGTTGGGTACTGATCTAATTCTAGAGATCAGTACCCACAGTTGGCTTAGTTTCAATTTCGATGACTTTTTTAAGGCGTCATCCTGAGCGAAACTGGCACAAGCTACGCTTCCAGCCTCTGAAAATCTGCATTGTGCGCGCCCAAAGCGTCGAGCGCTTCATCTCTGCTGCGGACGACATGGACCTGATCGCGATTGGCGAGAATCTGAAACATGCGGCCCATGCCAAACAGGTGATCCGATGGCGCAACCAGATAGCCTGGAGTTGGCGGCGCTGGGGGGTGAGAGGACCGCTTTGCAAGATCGCGCACGGTCTGACTGGAGACATCGAAGGTCGTAACGGTCGACGCATCCGTAATAACGGCGGAGGGTTGAAGTCGGCTCTTGTGCGGCTGCAGTTCCGCATTGGCTCGCTGCATCTGATCCCCATCTACATCGCCTTCCAGAACGACCAGCAGGATCCGGTGATCAGAATCGAATTCAAAGTGATAAGGCATAGGTCGCAGGATCCCTTGACTAGGAACATCGGATCAACATGCGACGTCCGCCGGCGTTTCGCACGCCGGTTACGCGAGCACTTCGATGCTATCAGCGGGCACGAGCCCATGCAAAGGCAAGCCGATCGTTCGGCGTCCAGCAGAGTTTTGCTAGGCCGTTACGGCAGCAGCTCGGGCCGTGACTGGATGTTCTTCGGTCCCGGCGCCTAGCAGGCGACGCCACAGAACAATGGATGGCACAACCGTCGCCACCACCATCGCCCAGGGCAGGAGCGGCGAAATCCAGAACAGACTTGGCGCGAAGCTGAGCAGCGCCAGCCAGAACAAAGTCGCGAACGTCCCGAACAGAAAAGCCGTGCGCCTTTCCGCACTGCGCAGGGGCAGTGAGAACGAACACAGCGATTGCACCATCAGGGAAAACGGAAACGCCACGACCAAATCGATGAAGTAGTGCTCGCCCGTTCCGAGCGTCGCCATCGCGGTCAAGACCAGAAAGACCAGCGCGATCGCCCGCACCCAGCGCTGCAAACCGCGCGAGTTCCACCACACCAGCAGCACCCACGTCATGTGCAGCGAAGGGATGGCGTTGCGCGCGCCTTTCAGCAGCACGGGCGCAACGGCCATGTGCATGGCTGCGTCGGCCGGGAGTGGATGCCACGGAAACGCGGGCCCGAAAATATGCGCCGGCCCGCAGGCCGGGAGCATGTTGTAGAAAAGAACTCCGACGGGGCCGGTGACCAGAAACGCCAGCATCACCGCCAGCGCATTTTTCTTTTCCCCGCGCAGATGGGCGGCATAGACGAGCGCCAGCGGCAACGGCAGCGCGATGTAGATGACGAGGCAGGCGAAGCGCAGCCAGGGGAACGCCCAGAAAAGCTGGCCCACCAGGAAGCTGAACTGCACGCGCAGGCTGCAATCGAACGAATACAGATAGAGATCGAACGTCTTCGGATGCAGCGCTTCGGTGATATCGAGCAGCGTGGTCGCCATCCACTCGGAGCCGACAAACAGCACGGCAGGCAGAAATCCGTAGAGCAGAAGTTTCTGATCTTCACCCTCCGCCCAGATCGTGTGCGCGCCCAGCACGGCGAGCGCGCTCAGTCCGGCAAAAGAAAAACCGGCCATGAACATCGGCTGAAAGTGCATCACTTTGTAATCGATCACTGCCAGCAACATGCCACCCGCGGCAACCCACAGAAGATCGAACCAGGAGCGGCGAATCATGGCCAGAACAATGAGTGCGCTGGCCAGCGCCAGGGAAAGATACGCCGAAACCATGGATCCGGTGTAGAAGTCGCGGTTGACGGCCAGTACGACGATCACAGCAAACAACGCGGCCGTGGCGCCGATTCTGAAGACTCGGCTGCGAGTGAATCCGGAACTGAAGTTAGTTGCGCTCAAGGGTTCGGGGCGAGAAATTCCGACCTACTTCAGTCTAGGGAGGGTCTCAAGCGCAAGCAACCCGGCCCGCCACGCGGAGGTTACAAGGGTAATGCGAGACGCCTCTGTAAAATCCCCCTGCAACGAAGTTCGGTCACCGCTCCAGTTTTTTCTTCGCCAGCGGTCGCGCAAAGGCGTTCGTCGGATTGTGGGTGTTGATTTCCAGAACTTTGCGGTAGTAATCCTTGGCGTGGGCCATGTCGCCCGTTTTTTCGTACGCCTCGCCGAGCAGAACCAGAATCAGCGGATCGTGCTGATCGGCCTTTTCGAGTTCGGCGATCGCAGTTTTATAGTCGCCCGCGTAAAAGGCAACGTAGCCGGTCAGATACGGATAAAACCTGAGCTGGTCCGGGTTGTTCGCCTTGTCAAGAGCGATTTTCGCGGCAGCTACATGCTGGTGTGCTGCCTCCTCCTGACCACGGCGAGCGGCTATGCGAGCCTGCGCACTCTCCCAGCGGAACAACCACAAATTCTTGTCGGCCCCACTGAGGTCCGGCTTGCGGCTGATCGTCTCGTATCCCATCCGGTACCACTTGTCGGCGTGATCGGTGTCGCCCGACTCGAGATAAATGCGCGCGAGTTCGTTGCAGGTTTCGGCGGCTCCAACCAGATCGTTCTTCGCCAGGCGCGCGTTGAAAACCCTCAGCTCGAACTCCGAGGCCTGGGAGGCATTGCCTTCGAAGGCATAGGAAAATGCCATCGAGCGCAGAGCCTGTGCCTTGGAATCTTCCGGAGCAACGTCTATCGCCTTGGTAAAGTGCTCGCGTGCTTCGGGGTAGTTCCCTCTCAAGTCGAGCGCGACGCCGACCGCCAGATGCGCCGCATACAAATCCGGCGACTTGTCGAGCGCCTGCTTATAAAGAGCAAGCGCGTCGTCGAATTTGCCCTCGCGGGTCAACTTTTCACCCCGTTTTACAAGGTCTTCCGGACTGCCGGGCGGGGGCGGTAGAGCAGCGGGCTCTTGCGCAACAGAAAACGCCGTGGACAGTGATACGACGCAGAGCGCCCTAAAGATCGCAGTGCTCATGATTCCTCCGATCGCGCCGGGCTACGGCGCCAACAGAACGTGACGAGAGAATGAGAAAAATGCCCCTCGCTGCTATCTACGCAGCAGCAAGTCTCCGGCGACAAATGCCAGAAATACGATCGAGATGACGCCGTTCATGGTGAAGAACGCGGCGTTCAGCTTCGACAAATCGTTCGGCCGCACCAGCGAATGTTCATAGAGAAGCAAGAGGATTACCAGCACGACTCCGCACATCGCCAATTTCCCCAAGCCGAAGACCAGCAGCAGGGCAACCAGCAGCCCGACCATCACGAGATGAAATGCGCGTGCGATCCAAAGCGCCGCGGGAATGCCGACGAAGCGCGGAATCGAATGGAGGCCACTCTGGCGGTCGAATTCGAAATCCTGGCAGGCATAGAAAACGTCGAAGCCACCGACCCAAAACGTTACAGCAGCCGTAAGCAACAGAATGCGCCAGTCGAGCGAGCCACGCACGGCGATCCACGCCGCGGCGGGTGCGATGCCCAGCGCAAAACCCAGCACCAGATGCGACCAGCGTGTGAAGCGCTTGGTGTAGGAGTAAAGCAGCAGCACGGCGAGCGCCACCGGAGACAGCCACAGAGCCAGCCGGTTCAGTTGCGCGGCCGCAAGGATGAAAATTGCGCTCGACACGGTGACGAACGTCGCAACAAACCCGGGCGTGAGATGTCCCGCGGGCAGGGCGCGCGTGCGGGTGCGGGGATTGGCCGCGTCAATCGAGGCGTCTGCCAGCCGATTGAAAGCCATGGCCGCAGAGCGAGCGGCCACCATGGCAACAGCGATCCATATCAGCTGATGTGCGGTGGGAAGGCCCCCTGCTGCGAGCATCGCGCCGCACAGCGCAAACGGCAGCGCGAAAATAGAGTGCTCCCACTTGATCATCTCCAGGGTCACGCGCAGGTTGCGGAGAACGGGCACGGGTTGATTGTAATGCAGCAGGTCTGGGGTCGGAGGTCTTCGTTCTTCGTTCTTCGTTCTTCGTTCTTCGGTCTTCGGTCTCCGGTCTTGGGCCTTCGGCCTTCGCTTTGGGAGTCCGGGCAAATGTCGCGCCACAGGCCCGATTTCCCAAGCCCTGAGACCCAAGACCCGACAGCCTAACGCCAATGCCCTAAGACGGCGTCCCCTCCACCAGCGGCACAAACCGGCAAAGGTCGCGCAACTGAACCTGTAGCTGACCATGCCGGATTGTGATCAACTGCAGTTGCTGTGCGTCACCCGGGCCCACGGGGAGGATCATGCGTCCGCCCTCCGCCAGTTGAGCGACCAGCGCCGGAGGCAGCTTCAAAGCGGCAGCAGAAACCAGGACGGCGTCATACGGCGCGTGTTCGGGAAGGCCCTGGCTGCCGTCGCCGACGAACAGTCTCGCATTGCTGTAGCCGAGACGGGCAAGCGTCGCGCGCGCTTCTTCTGCCAACGGAGCATGGCGCTCGACGGAAAAAACCTCTGCTGCCAGTTCGGCCAGCAGCGCCGTCACATAGCCCGACCCCGTGCCGACTTCGAGCACCTTGTCGTCCGGCTTCAGCGCCAGTGCCTCCAGCATGAGCGCGACGATGTAGGGCTGCGAGATGGTCTGCCCCTGGGCGATGGGCAAGGGGTGGTCCTCATACGCTTGATCGCGGTAGGGCGCAGGCGTGAACTCATGCCGCGGCACGCGCGCCATGGCTTGGAGTATGCGCTCGTCGGCGATGCCGCGGGCGCGAAGCTGTTCGGCGACCATGCGCCGCCGTTCGGTTGAAAACGACGCAGCCTCGGCAGAAGAGGTCATCGGTTGAATCAGGACAGATTTTCCGGGATCATTCTATTCGTCCCGGAGTCTATTTCCCCGCCTATTTCTTGCGCCGCCGGACGCGCACGTCGAAGCTGACCACGCCATTCCAGTCGCGAATGCCCACCACCGAAATGTTGCGAGTGAAATAATACTCGCCTTCGATGATCTGCTCCGTGCTCTGGGAAACGTTCGTGCTGTAGGTGAGCGAGATGTTGTTCGCGAACTGCTGCTCGATCGTGACCTGCGGTCCCTTAGCAATCGGGTTGGTTTCGGTGGTCAGGCCCTGCGGGTCGATCTTGATGCGGCTGACTCCGAAAAGCTTTTGCAGGCGGCTGCTCACCGTGGAATTGATGGCCTGATTAATGATCATGGCCGACGCTTCCTCGGTGAACAGCGCCTGGCCGGACTGCTCCTGCAACTGCTGCGATTCCTCATTGGTCCGGCCGAGGGCGAGCAACGCGATGATGTCGGATTTGGGCAGTGGCGGCTCGGAGCGATAGTTCACGTTGAGGCGCTCCGGAGTGCCGGTGACGGTGACGTCGAGATCGTAGTTGCGGACGTGCGTGGTGGCCTGCAGATTGACCTGAGGCTCAATCGAAACGGGATTGGCGAAGGTGATGTCGCCGCGCTCCAGGCGAAACTTGATGCCATTGAAGGTCGCGTCGCCTTCCAGAATGTCGGCGCGGCCGAGCACGCTGGGACGCGCCAGAGAACCGCGCAGGCGCAGATTGGCGTCGCCCGAGAGCCGCGCCACCGCGGTTTTCATCTGCAACTCGGGAGCGGTGCGTACGGCGACGTCGAGCTTCACGTTATACAGGGGCGAATTCACCGGCGTAATTCCGGCGGTCTGGCGGCTGCGTTCCAGATAGGAGCCGAAATCAAACCCGGGCGTCACCGCCAGCTTGTTGACCAGAATGTCGCCGGAAACGGTGGAAGACTGCCGCGTCCCGACCCAGTGCAGTTCGGCATTGGCCGTTGAACTGACGCCCGGCGGATAGCGCAGCCGAACGTCCTTCCCAATCGCGGCGAGGTTGAAGCTGAGCTGATGGTTAAACATCGTGGCATCGCCCTTGAAGTCAACCGTGCCGCCGCCGGTGCGGGCGGTAAGCGAGTCAATGTGCAGGCCGGCGCGGCTGAAATTCATCGATCCATTGATCTCGCTCAAACCACTGGGCAGGCCGGCGTACGTCGCCGACCCGTTCTTGATTTCAATCGTCCCATGCGGGTGCGGCTCGTCCAGCGTGCCTGTGACCCGCATGTGCACTGTGGTCGCACCCGATGCGGCGACGTTCTTGTCGAAGCCTTGAAGCAGCTTGAGATCAACTTGCCCGTCGGTGGTCAGATTGACCTCCCGTCCGGGCGCCCAGGAAAGCGTGCCTTCTAAGGTCGCATCGGTGCCATCGCCCACCATGTGAGCGGGTTCGATGTGAGCGATGCGGTCGGCATAGGTGAACCGAACCGGGCCCTGGTTGTGCATCTTGGCGTACTCGACTTCAATCGAAATGTCGTCACCCTGGCCGATGAGCGTCCATTTGCGCGGATAGCGCAGCGGTCCATCCATCGTGACAGTGCCGACGACGGAGGAGTGCCCGGTCAACTGCTCGCCCAAATAAGAACGCCAGAGCGCGTCCAGGTCCGCGTGGTCGACGTGCGCGGAAATGTGCGCGGGATAGTCGCCGCTCATCTGCACCGTACCATCTACGGTCAAACTGCCGTTCAAAAGTTCGGAGTGGCCCGAGACATGAAGTTGCCCGCCCTGGCTTGCGGCTTCCAGATAGACTCCCCCGGACATCTCGCCATCCAGACTCAAATCGCGCACGTGAACCGCAGCATTCAGCACGGGCGCGTCGAGAGTCCCCGATCCGCGCAGGGTAAAATCGCCGCGGCCATCGACCTGCAATTCGTCAAGATGAATCTGGCGGATACGTGACAAGTCAAAATTCTTTCCCGCCAGATCGAGGCGGAAAGCGCGCGTCTCCGGCGTATAGGCAGCGGTGCCCGTAACAGTGGCGTCCTGATGCGCGAGCTGTATGTCGGTGAGCGCGGTCTCTCCATCCACCATGTGCAGGTCGGCGTCGAACCGGGCGATCTCCTCTCCGTAGGCGGAAGCGTCGGTCGCGTGAATATGGCCCTGCACCCGAGGTTCAGCGCGAGTTCCTGCAATTTGCAATGACACGTCGGCGCGGCCTGAGACGGGATAGTCAAAGCCAGTAAGCGCAGCCGTCGCCGCGACATCGACATTGCGCAAGTTCACGTGTGCGGTGTAGGGGGTATTGTCGGTGAAGTGCCCCTTCTCGAGGGCGGCGGTGACGTCGAAGTCGGCGCTGGTCTCGCCCCGCCGCAATGTGCCGCCGCGGACGGTCAAGTCATGCGAAGAAAACTGGATGCTGGCGGCCAGCGAATCCCAGTGCACCGCCTGTTCAGGAGTCCGCGAGGTCGCGGGCACGGTGAACTCGAAATCCTGCGCGACCAACGTTCCCGCCAGCGTGGGCGCGGAGAGCCTGCCTCCCGCAACTCCGCTGAAGGCGGCATTGCCATCCACGCGAAAAGGCACGTTGGTAGGCCCGCCCAGGGCGGTCACCAGGGGCCGCCACTCTTCCAGGTTGGACGTGGAAACGGAAAGGTGGATCGTGGAGGACGCCGACAGCGTTCCCGCCGCCTGCAGGCGCGAGTCGGGCGTCGACAGATCGAACTTGTAAAGCTCCAGCGCGTCAGTCGCGCCGCGATACTTGCCTGAGACGTGGGCGGTCATCGGCAGTTCGCCGGCGGCAGAGCGCGGCGGAGGAGTGACGTCGAGAGCGAAAGTGACGTCAGCATCCGCGGCGGACCCTCGCCAGTTCGCGTCCACTGTTCCCGTAGCCAAGCCGGTGGGGTGAAAGCGCCCCAGCCGGTGTGCGGGCACATCCAGCGCCGTCGCGACGTCTGAGGCGGCGACGTCGCGCAGACGCAGCCGCACCGCACCCACCTGCACTGCCGGCGGGTTCGTCTTCTCGCCTTTCGTCTTCTCTCCCGCTTTTTGGGCTTTGGCCGGGGGCCGAGCCGCGCTGATGACAGGCCGCTCTGCGCTGATCACCGGCATATTTTCCGACGTCATCGCATTTTTCCCGGCGGCGAGCGGCAGGCTGTGCAGCCAGTTATCGACTTCAGCTTCGCCGGCAACGCTGCCCCCGAACACTTTGCCTTGCAATTTCGCCAGCCTGATCTGCTGATCGGTTACGGAGTAATCCGTGGTCACGCCAACCTTGTTGAGAACGAATTGATCTTCCTGCCAGCCCAGGTCGCGCAAGGTCAAGCCGCCGGAAGTCGTGAACTGATCCCGATCGACGTACCACAGACCGCTCCCTTTGAAATCGGCGGAGCCTTTCTGCAGGTCATGCCTGCGGGCAATGGCGGCAACTTCCTCCAGATCGAAATGGGCGTCATAGTTCGCGTCCAGTCGGGGATTGCGAAAATCGCTGATCCGTCCGTTGACCTCGGCTTGCGACCGCCCGGAGGTCCACTTCAGAGATTCCACGTCGGCAAATGTCCTGCCCAGGCTGAAACGAGCGGCGATCATTGAGGAGAACGGGCGAAAATCCTGAAACATGGTGTCGACTTTGCCCAGCGAGACACGGCTTTCGTAGCGTCCGCGAAGGTGGGAGTAATCGGCCTGCAAGCCCACGTTCTGAACGCCAAAGTCCAGGGGAATTTTCTTGTCGGCCCAGAGTAACTCGCCGTTATTGACCGTCAGGTGGTCAATCGAGAGAGCGAAGAGCGGTTCGATGGGGGTTGCCTGCGACTTGGGCGCCATCCCCTTCAGCGCGGGAATGTTGGTCGAGCCGTCGGGAGCGATGGCGACGTGAACGACAGGATGTTCCAGACGCAGAGAGTGGAAGCCAAACTCCGTGCGCAGAAACGAAATGACCTTCACATGAGCCAGCAGGTGATCGGCATGCACCAGCGGCGCTTCACCCGCGGCTTCGGTGCCGCGCACTGTGATGTCGCGAAGTTCGATCTGCATGTGAAACGGGACGATGTGGAAGCTGCCGATCTGGGCGTGGCCGCCGGTGATGTGCTCCAGCTCGGCGACGAGGCGCTGGCGGACATAAGTCTGAAAGGAATCGGTGGTGATGTACCAGAGCGCGGCCAGCAGCGCGGCGAGACCGGCGCCCATCACGATCAGCAAATACTTCCACCGGCGTCGAGGCCTGGCGGCGGGTTCGGTCACTGCGATCGCACCCCCTCGGCTGGCACGGACGAGCCGGGAACCCTGACCTTGCCTTCCGAGCGCAGCGTCTGCAGCCAGGACACCAGCAGCTCGTTGACTTTCTGTTGGGTAAGTAACTCGCGAATCTTGGAGGAGACTTCCCCCAGAGGAACTTCGCTGGCGCCGGACTGTTTCAATTCCGGAACGAATTTTTCCTGGTAGTAGGCCTCGACCGTCTTCGAATCGATCTGCACTGCGGGCCTTAGGTGGGCATCGACGAGCCGCATGAGATCAATCTGCTGCTCCACGTGCGCGATCAGGTCTTTTTCTGTTAGCTGAAATCGGTTCAGCAGCGCCTGCCAGCCTTCGGGCGTCGCGGCCTGCGGATACTGCGTGCGCGCCTCGGCAATGCGCGCGGCAGCGTCGGCCTCCGAGGCATGCTGGAAAAAGTTGGATTTCATCTGCTCGCCCAGCAGTTCCTGATCGATTAGGCGGTCCAGCACGGCCTTGCGGTCTTCGTCAGTAAAGTCGCTGAGCGGACGGCCGTTCAGCAGGGCTTCATAGCTCAGGGCATCGTTCCAGTCGCTTTGCAGGATGGTATGCCCGTTCACCGTCGCCACAATGCGGTCGAACACTTCCTGCGCTGCGCAATACACGGAGCATGCCGTCCAAAGAACGGCCAGCAATGCGACGGCTTTCGTTTTCGTGCGAACTGTGCTCATTAGAATGGCTGGCCTATGCTGAAAAATACGTTGAAATGTGGAAGACGCTGGGTCTCGTACAGAGTGACGTTGCTTCCGGTCTGCCCGATCGACTTAAAGTAAGCCGTCGGATTCAGATTGTACCCGAAGTCAAACCGAAGCGGACCGAGCGGTGTTCTGTAGCGCACTCCCACCCCGACTGCATGCGAAGTGTAATCATACCCTGTGTTGTCGAATTGGGTTAGACACTGTTGGTTCGCTGCACCAGTGGGGCCTAGACACGGTTGGGGATTGGCCTGATGCCAGCGCAACAACCCCTTCAACATGTCATGCTGCGCTGTGAAGACGTTACCCATATCATGAAAGACCGCAAATTCGAATCCCTCCCCCAGATACGGCAGCGAAGTCTCAGGAAAACGCAGCTCAAGACTGTTGACGAACAGCGCCGTGCCGCCCAGGGGGTACCCAGAATCCGGATCGCGAGGTCCTGCCTGATTTAACCCAAAACCACGATGGGAGTTGCCGCCTCCGGCAAAAAACTGCTCAGGCAATGGGATGGTTCTAATGTCGACGCAGGTCGGCTCTCCGGCCGAGTTCAGCGGGCAGGAGCCGGGAGGCAGAACTTTGGTGTCCTTGAACGGTTGCTGCAGGCCGATGCTGGTCGAGCGTGCAAACACAAACTGATGTCTTGCTCTGCCCTTGCCTCCGAACGCTTGGTAGGTGGAATTCTGCGCCAGGGCGCGGCCGAAGTCCGCCTGCGCGCTGAACCAACTGGAGGCGGCGAATCCATCGAGTGTGAAATAGTTGCCTTCGGTGCTCTCCAGCGGGTTATCGCGCTTGTCGCGGATAAACGTAAACCCGGGGCCGCCCACGCGCGCAGGCAGCGAAAGCAGACTGATCTCGCCGGGAGAGAAAGTCTTGGCGAAATCCCTGGCTTCGACGCGCCGGAACTCCAGGCGGTAGGTGATCGAACTGGGCCCGCGGCGCGAGCCAGGTTCAGTCCCGGCGCTCCCAATCTGCTGCCGCAGATCGATCTTCCCTTCCAGCCGCTCCGAAGTGAAGGTCGCCACATCCAGACTGTTGTCGTAGAAAACCGTGTAAATGAGCTTGTATTTGTCGTTGTCGAACAGCTTTGGAATGGTGTAGCTGATCAGGCCCCGCTGCTGCAGCCGGCCGACGTGCGACTGGAACGCAAGGGTCTGGTCCCGGCCAAAAAGATTGAGCCGAGTCACATCGAATTCGACTCGCGGACTCACTCCGGTTGAGCCGGTCGGGGAACTCGAGCCCGCCGGCAGACCGGTCTCGAATTCCAGTCCGCCGCCGTAAGTGAAGGTGTAACGTTTGGCCTCCTGCACCTGCACCAGAACATTCTTTTGCGGGTCCGTGCCTTCGGGGTTCTGCACTCCGGTGTCGACCTGGCTGAAGATGCCCAGGTTGTAGAGGCGAGTCTGAGTATCGAGCAGATCCTGCTGGCTGAGGGGCTGGCCTCCTCTCACTTGAATTTCGCGATCGACCACATAGTCGCGAGTGTGTTCCGTGCCCGCAACCATGACCTGATTCACCGTGAAGCGCTCACCTTCGTCGATAGTGAAGGTGACGTCTTCCTGGTTGGGCTGGGGTGAGGCTTTGGGGGTGATTTCGAGCGTCGCGTTGGGAAATCCGCTGTTGAAGTAAAAGTTGAGGATTCGTTCGCGGTCGCTGGCCAGCTCCTGCTCGGAGTAGGGTTGGCCCGGTTGCGTGCTCAGCTCCGGCAGTGCATCGGTGGGCATTCTTTGATTGCCCACTACCTCCACCTGCCCCAGACGCGTCCGCGGTCCTTCGTCGATCTGAATATGCACCGCCAGCCGGTTTTGGACCCCACGATAGTTGTCATCCACTTTGCTTTCGATGCGGACCTGGCGAAAGCCGTTGGCGCGGTAGAGTCCAGTCAAGGTTGCCACGTCGCTGTCGAGCAGCGCGCCGCTGAAACGCCCGCGACTGACAAATCGTGTTGCCGGCTGAATCTGCAGGTAGGACTTCAACTTGGCCGTGTCGAGGAACTCCTTGTTTCCGGTGATTTCCACCAGCACCAGCTTGTGTAGCGGCCCGGGATCGATCTGATAGATCACCCGCAACGTCTGCGGGTCACTTGCTTTGCGGATTTCGACCTTGGCGTCGAAGTGGCCGCGCGTCTGAAGGTATTCGAGCAGGTTGCGCTGGCCCTCATTCAGCAGGTCGTCGTCGACGGCATTTTCCTCATAGACCGGGATCTCCTTCTTCATCACTCCCTTACTGATGTGAAAACCGTGGGCGTAGATGACCACGACCGGGCCGGGATCGATCTGAAAGCTGAAATCGACGGTGTTGGTCTCCGGCCGGTATTCCTGCTCGCTGGAAACCTGCGCCAGAACGCGGTTCTGCTTCTGAAATCGCTTACGCAGGCGCTGCAGAGCCGACCGTACCCGGGCGGAAGTCACGCGGTCGCCGTGACTCAAGTGCGCGATGCTCTCCACGTCGTCGGTTGAGAGCTTGGAACTGCCTGTCACCTTCACTTCACCCACTCGTGCCTGCTCACCAACCGTCACATGAAAGAGAACGCCCACTTGCTGCGTGGGAAGGTTCTTGCTGCTCTCGGCGGTGACTCGAGCCCGGTAGTAACCATCCTCTTGCATAAGCTGGCGGATGTTTTCGAGGGCGCGGTTCAGCTTATCCTGCGTGTAAAGCTCCCCCAGTTGCAGTTTCGCCGCATTGATGATCTGGTTCGGCGTCGGCTTCGGGGGAGCGCCTTCGACATCGACCGCTCCAATAAAAAAATTCGGCGAAGTGGTGAGGGTCAGCACAACCTCATCGCCCGAAGGGGTGACTTCCGCCTCAATGTCGGCAAAGCGGCCGGTGGCGTAGAGTGTGCGCAGGCTGTCCCGAACCTGATCGCGATCCAATGGCTGTCCGGGTTTCTGGGGCAACAAGTCGAGCAGGTGGGCCCCGTCGCGCTCGGGGACGCCGGGAATGTCGACGGATTTCACCGTCTTGCCTTCGTAGCGGATGGCGCCTGCGGGCGGGGCTTGCAGTTGCGGCTTCTCCTGCAGCGTTTGCGGGGCTTCTTTTTGAACGCCTGTTGAGGCCGCCGCCCCTGTCGTCTGCTGCGCGGCGGCCACGGGCGATAGAAGCGCAGATAGCAGCAGGCTCATCGCATATGTCGTGTACCGTCTTGGCAAACAGTATCCTTGAGTTACGGTGCTTCGTGCAGTTCGATGGGAAGTGGTAAGGCCGCTGTTGCACCGGTCATTCTTTGCCGCAAGCGGGCCGTCCTCTCCGGTCAGCCTTTTATAATAAAGGTTTTACGGCTTCCAACTGGTGACCTCTTTGGCACGCGAAGAAGAAGCAGGAGCGGGAAGTTTCGGTAAGCCACGGCCGAGGGGCCATGAATCTGGAGATCAGGCACAAGTGCGGGGCGGTTTTGCGGAAAACAACGCTCGCTATTCGCGGCAGATTCTGTTTCGGGGCATCGGCGCCGAAGGCCAGCGGAAGCTCGCGGCAGCCCGCGTAGCGATCGTCGGTTGCGGCGCGACTGGGTCGGCGCTGGCCGGACTGCTGGCGCGCGCCGGCGTGGGCACAGTCCGCATTATCGACCGCGACTATGTCGAGCCCAGCAACCTGCAGCGCCAATCTCTGTTCGACGAGCAGGACGCGGCTGAATCCATGCCGAAAGCGATCGCTGCCGCCCGCAAGATCGCGTCGTTCAATTCTCAAATTGTCGTCGAGCCAAAGGTCGAGGACCTGGTCCCGGCCAACATTGAAGCTCTGCTCGAGGGAATGGATCTGATCCTTGACGGCACCGACAACTTCGAGGCTCGCTATCTGATCAACGACTTCGCAGTGGAGCGCTCGCGGCCGTGGATCTATTCCGCGGCGGTAGGAAGTTATGCGGTCACACTGAATATTCTTCCGGGAGAGACCGCCTGTCTGGCCTGCATTTTCCCCGACTCTCCCCGAGGGATGGTCGAGACCTGCGAGACTTCGGGCATTCTGAATTCGGCCGTGAATCTGGTGGCATCGATCGCGGCGACCGAAGCGCTAAAGTTGCTGGTGAGCATGCCGCTTCCAGCGGTTGGGGTAAACGATAAAGACGGCGCCTCCCTAGCCGCACTGAAGCAGTTCGCAGCGCAAAACCATCTGCGCGATACGCTGCTTTCCTTCGACGTTTGGACCAACGAGCACGCTGAAATCTCGGCAGCCAAACCGCGCCCCGGCTGCCGCGCCTGCGGCCAGCGTGATTTCGTTCATCTTGCGGGAGAAGGCCGCCCCCACATCACCCTGTGCGGCAGGAATTCCGTGCAAATCCATGAGCGCCACAGGCCAATCGATTTCGCCGAGATGGACCGCCGTCTCCAACCCCACGGCACAGTGCGCCACAACGATTTCGTTCTGAAATTCTGGCACGATCCCTACGAGATGACCTTGTTCCCCGACGGCCGTGCCATTATCAAGGGAACGACCGACACGGCCGTTGCGCGCAGCCTCTACGCGCGCTATGTGGGAAGCTAGCACGCCGCGCCGGCGTCATCCCGAGCGTAGCCGCCTTTCAGGCGCAGCGAGGGATCTCCCCAGCAATGGCCCAGTTTCATGGGAGATCCCTCGGCCCGCTGGTGAAAGCGCGGTCCTTCGGGATGACGCCGCGAGAACTGAACATTCAAACTGAGCCATGAGCAACACCACCCTCAAGGTTGGTATCGCGGCTTCGGTCTGGTACTCTGCTCTGCTCATGAATCCGCAGAACCCCATCCTCCCGGAAGAGAGCCTGAATGCCCGAAAACGTGCGTCCTGAGCCGAGCCGGCCGTTCCGCTGGCTGGTGCTGATGTTCGCCAGCCTCACGATGTTCGGCAATTACTACGTCTACGACTGCATCGCTCCGATCGCCGACCTGCTGACCCGGCAGCTTGGTTTTTCCGACTCGAACATCGGCTTGCTGCAGGCCATCTACAGCATGCCCAACGTGATCATGGTTCTGATCGGCGGCTATATCGTCGACCGCATCGGCACGCGCAAAGCAATTTTTATTTTCGGATCGCTCTGCTTTCTCGGCTCCGGCGTCACCTGCCTTTCCAGCCGGCTCAGCGTGATGGCTGTCGGTCGGCTCATCTTCGGACTGGGGGCCGAATCACTGATCGTCGCCGTTACCACGGCCGTGGCCAAATGGTTTCGCGGCAAAGAACTCAGCTTCGCCTTCGGCATTAATCTGATGATTTCGCGTGCGGGCACGCTGTTGGCCCAGCAGTCGCCCTCATGGGCGGGATTCGCCTATAACTACTGGCGGAGCCCGCTGCTGATTTCTGTGGGCTTCGGGTCGTTGTGCGTTATTGGCGCAATTGTCTATTGGGCGCTTGAGGTCTACGCCGAAAAGCGCTACCAGGTCGGGCCTGCCGGCGCGACTGACAAAGTGGTGTTCCGCGACATTAAGGATTTCGGCCTTTCCTACTGGTACATCGTGGCGCTGTGTGTCACGTTCTATTCCGGCATCTTCCCTTTTGAGACCTTCGCCTACAAATTCTTCATGGATGCCCACCACGTCTCGCGCGAGGCTGCCGGCGACCTGGTCGGCATGCTCACTCTGTTCACCATGTTCGGCACGCCAACGTTTGGCCTGTTCGTCGACAAAATCGGCAAGCGTGCCCTGCTGATGATGTTCGGCTCCCTGCTGCTGATCCCTGTGTACCTGCTCATGGCCTATGTGCGCTCGGCACACTACATCACTGTCTATCTGCCTTCCACCGCTGGTGGTCACTTTGCCCTGATTGCCCATCATTTGCCGCCCATTCTGCTGATGACCATGGCGATGATGGGTCTCGCGTTCTCGCTGACTCCCGCCGTCATGTGGCCGTCGGTCGCCTATCTGGTCGACCAGTCAAAGCTGGGAACGGCATATGGGTTGATGACGATGATCCAGAACATTGGCCTCGTTGGATTCAACCTCGTGGTTGGCTGGGCCAACGATTACAGCCAGGCCGGCGTCGATAACCCGGCTGGCTACAATCTGGGCATGTGGATTTTTTCGATCGTCGGCTTCTCCGGCCTGACGTTTGCGTTCCTGCTCCGGCAGCGCGAATTGGGGCCGCACGGTCACGGGCTGGAGACGATCACGACGGCGAAAAGCGCCGGATAGAAGGCCATGGAGACGCAGAAAAATTACCAATTTCCGAAGATTGCGACTCTAAATTCAGAATCGGGTTCAAGTAGTAAGTGCGCGGGCGTTCAAACGACAGCGAGCAAAGGATTTTTGAACCCGCAGCATCCGGTTTGCGAATCCAAAGTTCTGTAGAATGGCTTCTATATTGTGAATATCGGGATTACTTTCGTGCCCAGCGGACCACCCGCAAGCCATACAACGTAAAGATAGTTAGCCGCATCTGATGGAGTGCGGCCGGAAAAGGCAACTTGACCGACCGAGAGCCACAAGCACGACAGCAATCGAGCAGCGAGCTCAGCGAAGCCGAGGCCATCGAGAAGGCCAAGGAAGGCAGTCAGGAAGCCTTCCAGGCACTCTATGACCGGCATAAGCGGCGCGTGTACTCGCTTTGTCTGCGCATGACGGCGAACACCGCCGAAGCGGAGGATCTGACCCAGGAAGCGTTCCTGCAGCTCTACCGCAAGATTGGGACGTTCCGGGGCGAGTCGGCATTCTCGACCTGGCTGCACAGGCTGTCGGTAAATGTGGTTCTGATGCATCTGAGAAGGAAAAGCCTCCCTGCGGTCTCTCTGGAGGAAACGACGCAGGGCGGGGCGGACGATGCTCCGAAGAAGGATTTCGGGGCGGAAGACCTGGCGTTGGCAGGATCGATTGACCGGATGCAGTTACAGAAGGCGGTGAACGATCTGCCTCCCGGCTACCGCACAATTTTTGTGCTCCACGATGTAGAAGGTTACGAGCATAATGAGATAGCCGAAATCGTGGGGTGCTCGATCGGCAACAGCAAGTCCCAGTTGCACAAGGCGCGCATGAAACTGCGCGACCTGCTCAAGATGAATCGAGCCGAAAAGGCCGAGGATCCAGAGAAGCAACCACGGTGAGACGCGAATTGAGCCAGCTTTAGACTGGACACGGCGATAACGTTGGCAGAGGCGCAAAGGCTGCAAGCTGATTGGAAAGGGCATTAGACTGATTCAGCAGAGGCTTGGGGAGAGCAGTATGACTTGCGTTGAGCTGCAACAGAGCCTGGTGGAGAACGAAGACGGCAGCGAGGCCGAACAGCGGGCTCATTTGAAAACCTGCGCGGAGTGCTCGGCTCTGCTAGCGGAAATGAAGCTGATCGCCGCCTCGGCGAAGATGCTGCAGGCCGCGGACGAACCCAGTCCGCGGGTGTGGAATTCCATTGAAATCGCGCTGCGGCGGGAGGGATTAATCCGCCCGCCGCGCCCAAGCCGCTCGCTCATCCCTTCGTTCAGCAGCCGCTGGAGATTCGCGCGCTGGCTGGTTCCGGCTGCGGCAGTCCTGGTGATCGCGGTGGGCGTTTATGTCCGCCAGCACTCCGTGTCCCAGCAACTGGCGAGCAACACCGCTCCTGCCGTCGCTTCGAGAGTTTCCGTGGATGTTTCCGACGCCGCCATCGCCGGCCTGAACGACGACGACCTGTTGCAGGAAGTTTCGGAACTTCCCGCCGAAACCCGGGCACAGTATGCCGACAACCTGCGCCGCGTCAACGAGTACATTCGCGACGCCAAGAGCGACGTAGCCGACGATCCCAACGACGAGGAAGCCCGCCGCTCGCTGCTCGAGGCATATCAGCAGAAGGCCATGCTTTTTGACTTGGCGATGGACCGTTCTCTGCCATAATGTAGGGACTTCGGGGAATTCTTATGAGCCGGCGTGCAGTCAGAACCGCGATGGTGATCGGCGTGGTGATAGCGGGATCGCTGATCGCCGAAAGCCGCAAGGAATATCGCTTCAACGTCGGCGCCAAGGCCGGCGTCTCGGTTAACAACCCCTACGGCTCGATTTCCGTCAAGCCATCCACAGGCAGCGTTGTGGTTGTCAGCGCCCTGGCACACTCCGACAAGGTGGAAGTCGACAACAACCAGTCCGGCAATCACGTTGACGTTCAGTCGCACCTTCTGCCCGGCGCGGATATCGAATCCGGCCGCGTGGACTACGAAATTCTGGTGCCCGCGGACGCCAGCGTCACGCTGCACTCCACCACCGGCCCGTTGCATGCCGAGCGGCTGCGCGGTGATGTGACCCTCGAAGGTGCCAACGCCACCGTCGATGTCCGCGACGTGAGCGACGCACACGTGCACGTCAAGACCTTGAATGGCGCGGTCACCCTCACCAACGTGCAGGACGGACATGTGGAAGTCGATTCGCTGAGCGGCGATGTCACACTTAACGGCGTGACCGGGCCTCTGGTGCAGGTGATTTCCACCAGCGGCCGCATCAACTACACCGGCGACTTTGGCAGCGGTGGCCTCTACCGGCTCACCAGCCACAGCGGCGACATCGAAGCTATCGTCCCGGAATCCACCTCGGCCGACGTGAGCGCGCGCTCAGTACGCGGCGAAGTTCACGACGACATCCCCTTGCAACCCAAGCAGCACACCTCGTTCATCGTGAAGCAAGGAAGTGCCTTCGTGGGTACCATGGGTCGGGCAGCCGCCTCTTCCACGGTAGTTCTCCGAAGCTTCAGTGGTAAAATCCACCTCAGAAAACGCAACGTAAAACAGCAATCGCAATAAAAAGATCGTTTGAAGCAGCGTACTCGTAAACCTGTCACCGCAGGAAAACGGATTCGTGTGGGGGCCGCGTCTGCGCGTAGCATAGGTCTTTGCCTTGTCGGCTTTATGGGCGCGGGAAAAAGCAGCGTCGGCCGGGCTTTGGGCGAACAGCTGAATTGGGATTTCGAAGATCTCGACGACCGCATCGAGCGGCTTGAAGGACGGAGCATCGCGCAGATTTTTCGGGCTTCCGGGGAAGCGGCCTTCCGGCGGGCCGAGAGCGCGGCTCTCGCAGAAGTGCTGGTGGAAATGCGCGGCGGCGCGGCAAAGATTCTGGCGCTCGGCGGCGGGGCGTTCGTGCAGAAGCAGAATGCCGCGGCTCTCAAGAGGGCCGGCTTGCCGGTGATTTTTCTCGACGCGCCAGTGGAAGAGTTGTGGCGCCGATGCCGGTTGCAAGCCGAAGAAGCGGGAGCAGTGCGTCCGCTGCTGCGAAGCACCGACGAATTTCGCAAGCTGTACGAAGCGCGGCGGAGCGGCTACTTGCAGGCATCGCTTACTATCGACACCGCCGGGCGTAAGGTCAAAGCCATCGCGACCGAAATTGCGGAGACGATCGGCGTTCGACCACGAAAGACAAAGCAGAGTTAGGACGAAGAAGGAGAAGTTAGGTGAAGTTTGAAACCGCGCTGCGCTGGATCATTAGCTTCCTGTTGATCGCTTCCCTGTGCGCCTTCGGCCGTGATCCGAAAGCAGACAAGAAAGATCAAGGCAAGCCGCAGTCGAAAGCCGTCGATTCAGGATCGTTCGGCGTCTACGTCAAGGGACAGCGCGTCATCACTGAGAGCTTTACCATCGCACAGGAAGATGCGGCCACCAGCGTGATCAAGGCGCAACTCAAGGAGGCTGCAACGTCCGCAGTCGTGCAGAAGTCGGAACTGCACATTACCAATGCCGGCGAGCTGGTTCGCTATGAATGGAGCCAGACCTCGGGCGGTTCGATCACGGTATATCCCAACAACGATTTCCTGATGGAGAAGGTCACAACCAGCGCCTCCAGCAAGGCGGCTGAGCAATCTTTCCTGATGCCGAGCACATCGCTGATCCTCGACAACAACTTCTTCGTGCATCGCGAAGTGCTGCTCTGGCGTTACCTGGCCGCCGACTGCAAGACCGAAGGCTCGGACTTGAAGTGCCAGCAGGGCCCGGTCGAGTTTGGAACCGTCGTGCCCCAGGACCGCACTTCCATGAGCGTCCGGGTGCAGGTCGTGGGGAAGGAAAAGCTCAACTTCCACGGCGCCGATCGCGAGCTGCTGCGGCTGAATCTGAGCGGCGAAAGCTTCGACTGGGCGGTCTGGGTGGACGACAGCGATCAGTTCAAGCTCATGCGCGTCTCGATTCCCGCCGATAACACCGAAGTTGTCCGGGACTGACGCTGTCCTGAACTTACCGGCGCCAGCCCAGGGGCAAGATTAAGATTGTGTGGGATCACTGATTGCTGCTCGCTGACTCACGTACGGCGCGGATTCTGGTCACGGTGCTGCTGTTTGCGCTGGGGCTCGGGTTCCTTTATCTCACCCGCGACACGCTGATCGCCTTCCTGTTCGCCATCTTCTTCGCCTATCTGATGAGCCCCATGGTCAGCCACTTGGAACGTGTGCTGAAGGGCCGTGGGCGAGCCATCGCCGTGATTTATACCTTGCTGCTGGCGCTGGTGGTGGTCTTTTTCGTCGTGGTCGGTCCCAAGGTCACGCGCGAAGGTGCGCGCCTGGGCCAGTCTCTCCCCACCCTTCTCGCTCAGCTCAGCTCCGGTCAGATCGCCCGGCAACTCGGCGAGGAACACGGCTGGAATGAGAAAAGCACAGAGCTGGTGCAGGCATTTCTGGTAAGCCATAGCGAGGAAATCACGCAACTGGCGCAGCGGATCGGGCTGCGCGTGGCCGACGTGGCCAAGCAGGCCTGGCTGTTCTTCGTGGTGCCGTTACTCTCGATTTTCTTCCTGAAAGATGGCCGGTCATTCAGCGATGTTCTGCTCTCGACCATCCAGTCGCGGCCGCAGCGCGAGTTTTTCGAAAACGTCCTCAACGATCTGAACCGTATGCTGGCTCACTTCATCCGCGCGCAGTTGATTCTGGCGGGTCTCAGCCTGGTCGCTTATTCCGCGGTTCTGTGGATGATGGGGGTTCCCTACTTTCTGGTTCTGGGCACGATGGGAGGGCTGCTCGAATTCATCCCCGTGGTCGGACCGCTGGCCGCCGGCATCATCATCGTCATCGTGGCCCTGCTCACCAGTTATCCGCACTGGGCGGCTCTGGTCATATTCCTCGTGGTGTGGCGCCTGATCCAGGATTATGTGTCCTCCCCGCGCATCATGGGAGAGAGTGTGGAACTGCATCCTCTGGCCGCCATTTTCGGCGTGATGGCCGGAGGCGAAATCGCCGGCATCCTGGGGATTTACTTGTCCATTCCGGTGATGGCCAGCCTGCGCATTGTGTTTCGGCGCTGGCGCTTATACGCGGAAAAGAAACGCTTCGGTCCCCTCACCGAATACGCGCTCGGCACACAGCCGCACAGAAAGTAAAAGACTCCCCTCTCGGCCCAGAAATGCGAATCGAAAACCGGCCTGCAGAATCTAATGATTGAGTGTTTGAGTGGTAGGCGAGGGGCGTCATGGCTACCCTGGAAATTTCTTTCCTGCACACACAACTGGACGAGCGCAAGCGCCGTCTGGAAGAGGCGATCGCGCTCGCACCACAGAACGCGGGCTTGGCCAGTCTGCTGCGCGAAGTGGATTCGGCTCTCGAACGCATGCACAAGGGCAGCTTCGGTCTGTGCGAGTCGTGCCACGATCCCGTGGAAAAAGATCGCCTGCTGGCCGACCCTCTTGTCCGCTACTGTCTCGATCATCTAACCGAATTGCAGCGTGCTGCGCTGCAACGCGATCTTGATCTGGCTGCCGAGGTGCAGCGAAAGCTATTGCCACAAGCGGGGCTCTCCGCTGGCGGCTGGGACACGAGCTATCATTACGCGCCTGCCGGCCCGGTCAGCGGCGACTACTGCGACCTGATCCCATCCGACGGGGAGCTTTTCTTCGCGCTCGGCGACGTATCCGGCAAGGGCGTGGCTGCGTCGATGCTGATGACGCACCTCCATGCCTTATTCCGCAGCCTGAGCGGAATGTCATTGCCACTCGGGCAGATCGTCACGCGCGCGAATCGCGTCTTCTGCGAAAGCGCTCTAGCCGGGCAGTACGCGACGCTGGTGTGTGGTCAGGCAAAATCCAACGGCGAAGTCGAGATCCACAACGCCGGGCACTTGCCTGCGATCGTGGTGGGGCGCGGCGGGGTGCTGCGCGTGGAATCCACCGGCTTGCCGATCGGAATGTTTTATGCCGGAGAGTTCGCCGCCACTCGCCTGCAATTGGAGCCCGGAGACGCGTTGTTCCTCTTCACCGACGGCCTCTCGGAAGCCCGACACGACGAAGATGAATACGGCGTGGACCGCGTTACACGGCTCGTGCGCCAGCATGCCACGCGGACCCCTGCGGAGTTGATCGCGTCCTGCCTCGAAGATCTGCGCGGCTTCGTCAACGGCGGCCCGCCGCAGGACGATTTGACCCTGCTGGCCATCCGGCGCGCCTAAAGCGCCGCGGTCGCAGTCGGCCGGGTGGCCCATTTCTCGCGCGTCCTTTGCGCGAAAAGTGGGAACCTAGGTCGGAAAATAAGGGCTCTATTGCCCCGCTCCAGCGCCGGCGGCATTCTCGATGGACACCTTCCGCAGGAACTCCGCGGCGGCCTCAGGCAGCACTGTGTTGATAAACATGCCGGAGCCCAATTCGAAGCCGGCCACGCGGGTCAGTCGCGGGATAACGCTGACGTACCAGTGAAAATGCCGGGCCCCGCTGTATTCCGTCGGGCCGCTGCGTATGGTGAAGTTCAGGTCCGGATTCTCCAGCCCGACATAAATCTTGGCCAGCAGTGCGCGCAAAACCCGCGCCAGATCGGCGATCTCGAGGTCGCTGATTTCGCCAAAGCTGGCCATGTGCCGCAACGGGAAAATGTGCGTGGCGAAGGGCGTAGCCGCGGCGAAGACCTCCATCGCGACGAAGTGTTCGCCCTTGATCACGATGCGCGTCTGGTCTTCAACCTCCCGCTCCACCATGTGGCAGAACATGCACTCGCCAGCGTCATCGTAGTGGCGCCGCGCTTCATGCAGCCGGTGCCGGACCTGGCTGGGAATCACAGGCGTGGCAATCAGCTGGGAATGCGGATGCTGTAGGCTTGCGCCCGCATCGGCGCCGTGGTTCTTGAAAATCGTGATGTGATTCACCCGCCGGTCCACGCTTAGAGTTCTATAACGCTCCCGGTAGGCCCGGATAATGCCGGCCACGTGTGCGTCGGGCAGCAGGGGCATGCATCGGGAGTGGTCGGGCGAATCAATGATGACCTCGTGAAACCCGAATCCGTCAATGCGCCGCCGTAGGTGCTGCAGGCTGCGCGTGGGCTGCACTTCGCTCGACAAGGCGGCAAATTTGTTGGGAATCGCCCGGACCGACCAGGGCTCGGCCAGGTTTGCCGGATAGCGCAGCACTTCCGGTGGCGTCTTGCTCTCGTTCCCCGGGCAGAATGGGCAGCTCTCCACAAAGCCAGGCGCCGGCTGCGTCGCACGATGCGTAGCCAACTCCTCGGGCCGCTTGGCTCGCTCGGTCGCTATGATGACCCATTCCTTGGTGAAGAAATTCTGGCGCAGCTCCGGCATGGGGGGTTCCTCCGAGATCTCTATCGGCCGTAGGCGAGGAGCTATGCAGTAACCCAAGTTCCCTACCTCAAGTGTCCAGGTGCGTTCGTCGATTGTTATAAAATTCCAACTACCGTTATGGATCGCAAAATTCCCATTGGCATTCTTGGCGCCACCGGTGTCGTCGGACAGAGATTCATCCAGATGCTGGAACGCCATCCGTGGTTTGAGGTGGCGTGGCTGGCCGCTTCCGACCGCTCCGAGGGCAAGGTCTATTCCGAGGCAGCGCGCTGGCGGCTAAAGACGCCGATTCCCGCGCTCGTGGCGAAAATGCCGGTGTCGCCAGCCACACCCGAAGGCGCACCGAAAGTGATTTTCGCCGCGCTCGATGCCGCCATCGCCGCCGAACTCGAGCCGCGCTTTGCCGATGCCGGTTGCGCCGTGGTCTCAAACTCCAGCGCACTGCGTATGAAGGAAGACGTGCCGCTGGTCATTCCCGAGGTCAACAGCGGCCACATCAAGCTGATTGACGAACAGGGCTGGCGCAAGAAATCCGGCGGCTACGTCGTGACCAATCCCAATTGTTCGGCCATCGGCCTCGTGCTCGCGCTGGCGCCATTGCATCAGCGCTTCGGCCTCGAAACGGTCATGGCCGTCACCATGCAGGCCGTGTCGGGCGCGGGATATCCGGGCGTGGCCTCGCTCGACATTCTGGGCAACGTGATCCCCTTCATCAAGAATGAAGAAGAGAAGATGGAGGAGGAAACCCGCAAACTGCTTGGCCAGTTGAACGGAGCACGGGTGATCCCGGGCGCCTTCGCCATGAGCGCGCAGTGCAACCGCGTCGCCGTGGAAGACGGCCACACCGAGTCGGTTTCGATTCGGCTCAAGACCAAGGCCAAGCCGGAGGAAATTATCGCCGCGTGGAATGCGTATCGGGCTGAACCGCAGAAACTGAAGCTGCCCAGCGCTCCCGAGCGTCCTGTCGTCTATGTGGAGGCCAATGACCGCCCGCAGCCGCGCTTCGACGTCGATATGGGCGCGGGCATGACCGCCGTGGTCGGGCGGTTGCGTCCCTGCGGCGTGCTCGACTGGAAATTCACCGTGCTCTCACACAATACGATTCGCGGCGCTGCCGGCGCCGCCGTGCTCAACGCCGAACTGCTCAAGGCCAAGGGATACCTCGGATGACGCCACCGACCAAGCCGGGTGCCCCATTTCTCGCGCGCCTTTTGCGTGAGAAGTGGGGATTTTGGCTGAAAGCGAATCGATCCCGCCCAACCCTCCGTTACCCCACAAGGACGCGGCCCCAATGATCGTCATGAAATTCGGCGGAACTTCGGTCGAGGACGCGAAGGCCATCGACCGCGTCGCTTCGATCGTCGAGGGACGGCTGAAGCAGAATCCTGTGGTCGTGGTCAGCGCCATGGCTAAAGTGACGGATACGCTGCTGACCATGGCCAAAGCCGCGGGTGCGGGTGAGCGCAAGACCGCGCTGAAGCTGTGCCGCTCGTTGCAGGAACGCCACTACAACACCGCCAGCGAACTGCTGGGCACCGCGCTGTTCACCGAATTTCATTCCGAGATTGGCGCCGACTTCGAGGCGCTCGACGATCTTCTGCGCGGCATCTCGGCGGTAGGCGAGATCACGCCGCGCACCACCGATCACGTGGCCGCGTTCGGCGAAATGCTCTCCAGCAAAATCGTGGCCGCCGCGTTCAACGCTCGCGGTCTGAGCGGTGTACATGTCGACTCGCGCGACGTCCTGATCACCGACAGCGCCTACATGCAGGCCGTCCCACAGTTCGACGAAACCAACTCCAAACTGCGGGAAGTAGTTGCGCCTCTATTGGCTGATGGCCAAGTGCCCGTGATGGGCGGCTTTATCGGCTCCAGCCGCGCCGGCATCACCACGACGATCGGCCGCGGCGGCTCAGATTTTTCCGCCGCCATCTTCGGCGCCGGCTTAAGCGCTGAACGCATCGAAATCTGGACCGACGTGGACGGCATCCTCACGACCGATCCCCGCATTTGCCCCGAGGCTCGCCGCATCAAAGTCATCAGCTTCGATGAAGCGGCCGAGTTGGCCTATTTCGGCGCGAAGGTTTTGCACCCGGCGACGGTGCTGCCGGCAATTCAGAAAAACATTCCCGTGTATGTGCTGAATTCGCGCAATCCGTCGTGCGAAGGAACCCGCATCACTACGCGCGCACCGCAGGGGAAAAACATTTTCAAGGCGATCGCGGCCAAGAAGCGCATTACGATCGTGAACGTGGCCGCGCCGCGCATGCTGCTGGCGCACGGATTCCTGCGTGCCATCTTCGAAGCCTTCGACCGCCACAAAGTTGCCGTAGACGTCGTCTCGACCTCCGAGGTCAGCGTGTCGCTCACGATCGATTCCAACCACGCCATTCCCGCGCTGGCCGCCGATCTGGCCAAGCTGGCCGACGTGAAGTATGAAGGGCGCAAAGCGATCGTTTGCCTCGTCGGTGAGAACCTGCGCGAGACGCC